>TARA_R110000824_G_scaffold401761_1_pt1 | contig 15879 bp, 14 predicted proteins | sample TARA_R110000824 | Tara Oceans TARA_R110000824 (sample SAMEA4397747) | marine metagenome | biome: Polar Biome; feature: [MES] marine water layer (ENVO:01000295) within the mesopelagic zone...; material: water (ENVO:00002006), including particulate matter (ENVO:01000060) such...
GTTCTGAGGGGACGGGCCGGTGGCAACACCGGCCTGTTACCCGACATCATGAAGGCTTTGAAGGCGCGCACCTCTCGGAATATGCAAGCTTCGAGACGGTTTGCGACCTGGCGGGCTTCCTTGCCGAGCATGGCAGGCTCGGCGCTTTGGTCCATCGCCATTTTGGCCATGACCTCGAACAGGCCCAGGCGGCCTTCGAGGATTATGCAGGCGGCTATCGCAGCCGCGCGGACTTTGCCGAACACCTGCACCGCGACACCGGCACCGAAATCCCCGCCGCGCTTGAATACTATATCGACTGGTCGGCGCTTGCCCGCGACATGGAGCTCAGCGGCGACGTGATGGTGGTCGAGACCGGGTTCGAAGACGTGCACGTCTTCTGGACGCGGTGAACGCCATGGCGCGCCCCGCTCTCACCCTCATCGTCATCGAGGGGCGGATCACGGACATCTGGATCGACGGGCGCGACCCCGAGCTCATCATCCATGATTATGATTGGGGGGTCACCGACCCCGATGCGTGCCGCGACCGTGACGGCCACCCCTTCTCGAAAATCACCTGGAGACAACCCGTGTGGAAGCTCGGCCTCTCCCTCTACCCGCCAGAAAAGGAGATTTCTCATGGCACAGACTGACCTGAAACATATCCCGCTCGATCAGCTGCGGATTTCGAAACTCAACATGCGGCATGGGCGTAGGAAACCGGATGTGTCCGATATATTGCCCTCCATTCGCGAAAGCGGCTTGCGCCAGACCCTGCTGGTCCGGCGCGAAGGCAAATCCTATGGCGTCATTGCCGGACGCCGCCGCTTCTTTGCCCTGAAGGAGATCGCGAAGGAGACCGGCAAGACGCCGCTCGTCCCCTGCGCCATCATGACGGAAAAGGATGCGGCCTCCGCCATTGCGGCGTCCGTTATCGAGAATGTCGGACGCCTCCCGGCCACCGAGATGGAGCAATATGAAGCCTTCAAGCGGCTGCATGAGGAAGGCAAGCCGGTGGAGGATATCGCGACCTTTTTCGGGGTGACCGAGCTTCTGGTGCGGCGTGTGCTCGCCCTCGCCGCGCTCGCCGGGCCGATCCGGAAACTCTACGCCGAGGACGAGCTTGACCGTGAAACGATCCGCGCCCTGACGCTGGCCACGCCCGACCAGCAGGCTGAATGGCTGCGGCTCTGGGAGAGCGAAACAGACCGCGCGCCCATGGGACGATCCTGCAAGGCATGGATCACGGGCGGGACCACGATCACGACCGACAAGGCCCTGTTCGACCTCGAGACCTATGAGGGTCTGATCGTGGCAGACCTGCTCGGCGAGCAGGGCGTGTTCGCCGATGCCGACCAGTTCTGGGCTGCGCAGTCGGGAGCGCTTGCGCGGCGGATCGAGGCTTACAGGAAAGATGGCTGGCGGGATGTCATCTGCCTTGAACGCGGGGCTTATTTCCACCGATGGGATCATGTCCGATGCGCCAAGGAGGATGGCGGCAAGGTCTTCATCGAAATCCGCCATGACGGCACGACGACCTTCCATGAGGGGCAGATCAGCTCCGTCGAGGCCCGCAAGCGTGAGCGGTCCGCAAAGGGCGAAGGCGATAGTGTTCCGGCAGCGATCCGGCCTGAAATGTCCGGCCCGCTGGCAGACTATATCCTGCTCCACCGCCACGCTGCTGCGCAGGCGAGCCTTGCCACAGCCCCTGCGATTGCGCTGCGCCTGATGGTGGCGCATGCCATGGCAGGCAGCGCCCTCTGGGATGTCCGACCCTTCGAGCTTCGCGCCCGCAAGGAGGAAACGCAGGCCAGTGTCGATGGCTCGAAATCCGTCGCCGCCCTGGCCGAAGCGACAGAACGGTCCGACGCCCTGTTCAAGGCGATGAATGTCAATCCGGCACTTCGCCGAAACCGGGACGACTATCGGCTCTGTGAACTCTTCTCCGCGCTTCTCGCCCTGTCGGATGAGGAAGTCCTGACTGTTCTGGCAAGTGTCATGGCCCGGACCCTCGAGGCCGGAAACGGAATCGTGGAAGCGATTCTGCATGTCTGCGGCACCAACCTGACCAAGGCGTGGAAGCCGGACGAGGTCTTCTTCGATCTCACCAAGGACAAGCGCGCCATCCATGCGATGATTGCCAGTATTGCCACGGCTTCGCTTGCCGATTCCTGCCGTACCGATACCGGCAAAGCGCAGAAACAGGTGCTGGCGAACCGGATAAGGGGGGAGGGATGCGAGGCCAATCCCGACTGGCGTCCGGGCTGGATGCAAGTGCCCCCCACCCGGCTTGTCGAAGGCGCGGGGTCAGCGCCCATTGATGCGTGGGCACGGGTGGCGGGCCTGTTCGACGGCGAGACAGGCGGCAATGCCGAGGCCGAGCGCCAGACACAATCCGTCGCCGCCTGACGCGTCGCCTCCCGTCCGGCAGCGAAGGCGCCGCCCGGTGCCTGGCCTCGGGCGGTTTTCCTGTTATCGGAGACGCGTGGCGGTCTGATACGGTCTGTTCCGTGGAACTGCCGTTCAAAAAATCGCGCGTCTTGAGGCTTGCGCCAACAGGTCCATGCGTGTGCAAGAAAGCGGGATCTCCCTTCCCTGGAAACAGGCCCCTGACCCCTTGTGCCCGTCTCTTGCCGTATGACCTGGACGGCCATCGTCCGGCCCTGAAACCGCGCGGCGGTCAGAAATTTCCTCTGCGCCCGGCGCATTCACCGCGAGGCAAATTTCTGCCCGCCGCGCGGTGCTCCGCCTGCGCTGCGCCCTTTCTGGTTCTGGCCAGCCGCCTGGCCGCCCTCACGGTCCGGCGTCGACGGGGACAAGGGGTTCCCGGAGACATCAGCCAAGGAACGAAAAGGAGACCTCCCATGGCAAACGCACTCGGATATGTCAGCGAAACCAAGACCGGCTTCGAAGGCAGCCTCGCAATGATGAACCTCTCTGCCACAATCCGCATCGAGACCAATGTGGACAAGACCGAAGAGGGCCAGCCGGACTACCGCATCTATGCCGGCGAAACCTCGACCGAAATCGGCGGCGGCTGGATGCGCAAGGCCAAGGCCTCAGGCCGCGACTATGTCTCGCTGACCCTGGCAGACCCGCAGATCGGTCCCCGCCGCATCTTCGCGAACCTTGCCCCGGTCAAGGGCCGGAAAGGCCGTCACGTGATCCTCTGGAACCCGCGCGACTAGCGGCCGGATGACGCCTCCCTCGCCGCCTCGGACCGTCAGATCCGGGGCGGCATTTGCTTGCGGGCGGGCCGCGCCAACCTCGTCCGGGCACGCCGGGCGCGCAGCCCCCCACTCAGGGTGTCGCGCGCCCGGCGCGCGGGTTCGACACTTTCAGCCGGCGCGATTTCTGTCAGACAGCATGATGAGACATTGCATGCGTGAAAGGAGAGGTGCCGCCATGTCCGACGAGTCTAATTCCACCCGGGCCCTGCGACCGAACCCTACCCCGCCTGCCCCGACAGACTGGCTGAACACGGATGAAACCGCCGGACAATTGGGGCTCAAGCCGAAGACCCTGATCAATATGCGATCGCTCGGAACCGGGCCGGTCTATCACAAGATCGGCGCCAAGGTCTGGTATCGCGGCAGGGACATCATTGCCTACACCAATAGCCGCCGCTTCATGGGCACAGGCCTGCGTGATGAGTCCTAAGGCCGCGCTGCTGGGCATGGGTTGCGGGCTGGGATTGCTCATCGCCGCCAGCCTGATCGACCGGTCCGATATGGTCTGGAATCGCACGGACAGCGTGCCCAGGGGGCTCTATCTTGTGGCCCGGACGGCGGATATTTCCAAGGATGATCTGGTCGCGTTCGAGCCGTCTCATGAGACAAGACACTGGCTCGAGAAGGACGGACTTGTTGGCCCGGGCTGGCCCTTGCTGAAGCAGGTCGCAGGCCTTGAAGGGGATGAGATTTGCCGGTGCGGGGCGCGGATATTCATCAATGGTCTCGCCTCGGCTGACGCGCTCGAACTGAACGCGTCCGGCAGCGCCCTGCCCGTCTGGCAGGGCTGCCGGACGCTTCAAGCGGATGAGGTCTTCCTGCTCAATCCCCATCCCCGGTCGGTGGATGGACGCTATTTTGGCCCGCAGGATCGCGGACGTGTCCTGGGCGTGGCCCGGCCGGTCTGGATCCAGGGCAAACGGCCGCCAGGGCAGCAGGCGGACCTCAAGGCGGTGGAAAGCGGATCAGGACAGGCTTTTGTGTCCCGGAGGGCAAGATTAAGGCGCTGTCCCACAGGGACAGCCAAGCCAGTGTCTGCACATCCTTTTTTGTGTGACACCGGGCCGGAGGGCCGGTGCACGGAGTCTGGATCTTTTGAGCGGGCTGATCCGTGAACCAGGATCTCGACTTCGTCCCTCGCCTCGGCCGGATCAGATCCCGCGGCAAGGCCAAGACCCAGCTGAAACGGCTCCAGGGCGTTGCGGGCAAAGGCCGACTGGGACGCAAGAGCCGCAAACGCCTTGCGCCCGGCACCGTCCAGAGCAAGGGCCGCGGCAAGGCTTCAGCGGCCATGGCGCGGCACTGGTCGAGCCGACGGGCCCGGCGCGTCATCGTGAAGGTCCATATTGCGCGGACCGGACCGGCCGGAGCCGCGAGCTTTGCAAAGCACGTCGCCTATATCCGAAGGGAGGGCGCCGGACGTGAGGGCGAGCGCGGGAAACTCTACGACCGGACACAGGAGGGGGCCGACGGAAATGCGTTCAATGAACGCGCCCGGGCGGATGGACGCCAGTTCCGGCTGATCGTGTCTCCCGAAGACGCCGATCAGATGAAGGATCTGACCCGGTTCACGCGGGAATTCATGAGGCGGGTCGAGCAGGATCTCGGTCACCGTCTCGACTGGGTCGCCGCCAATCATCACGACACGGCCCAGCCACACGTCCATATCGTGATCCGGGGTGGCAATACGCGGAATGGTGAGCTGCTGATCGACCGGAAATATATCACGCACGGCTTCCGGGCGCGGGCGCAGGAAATTGTGACACTGGAATTAGGTCAGAGGCGCCTACGGGAGATGGCAGCGGCGAGGAGTTCGGAGGCCGAGCGAGAAGCTTTGACCGCGATTGATCATGATATTGCGCGTTCTCTGACCGATGGACGTTATACGCCGGAGGCGGGATCCAGCAGATTGTCGAGATTTGACAGCCAAATCGTCAGACGCCGGTTGCGACTCCTGGAGGCGCTCGATCTCGCATCGCGGCAAGAGAGCGGCGTTTGGTCTGTGCGTGAAGGCTGGCTGGACACATTGCGAGCGCTTGGCCGACGCGGAGACATTATCCGGTCACTGGCGAATCTCGAGGGGCGGAAAATCGATGCGTCTCAGCTGCACGCCCTGCCGCGCGATTTTACAGGCAGCGGTGACGTAGTTGGACGCTTGGCAGCCACCCTGCCCGGTGATGAATTGCGCAATGGCAAGACGGCCTTGATCGAGGGATTGGAGGGGCGGGTCTGGTCGGTTGAGATGACGGAGCAGGAAGCAGCCCAGCTGCCGAACCCGGGCGGGATACTTTCTGTCGACCCGGGCGCCGTCGAGCCGAAGCCGGCAGACCGGACGATTGCGGCCATCGCTGAACGCAATGGGGGATTGTATTCGGAGGCGTTGCATCAGGCGGTTGATCCGGGGAGTTCAGCAGCATTCCGATTGGCGCACAAGCGGCGGCTGGAAGCGCTGAGGCGGCTCGGTGTGGTCGAGCGGCATGCGGATGGGAGCTGGACTGTTCCGAGGGACTTCGAAGAGCGCGCGTTGCAGGCTGAAGCGAAGCGGCAGAGCCTTGCCATCAATGTTCGGTCCTGGTTGCCGATTGAGGCGCTTGTCGAGCGGCGTGCGGAAACCTGGCTGGACCGGATGGATTGGTCCAGTATTGAGCACGCGAAAGGAGACTTTGCGCAAGAGGTGAGAACATGTCTGCAAACACGGAAGGCATGGCTGCAGCGCGAGGGGGTCGAGTTGGATCAGGAGGGGCGCCTGACCATGGAGGCTCGCACACAACTTCGGCGGAGCGAGTTTGATGCGGCGATTGGGAGAGAGGCTGCGCGGACAGGACACCCTTTTGTGATGCTTGAGAAAGGGGAATTTTTCTCCGGACGATGCATGCGAATGGTTGATCTGGCTCAGGGGCGGTTTGCGGTGATCGAGGGCCGCGAAGGGTTTACTCTTGTGAAGTCAATGAAACGGCAGATGAATTGGCGCTGGCAGGAGATTGCGCTCAGTCGGACGGGCGAGACCATTCAGTGGGACGTAATCCGAACCAGAACGCGTAGCCGCTAAGGGCGCAAAGCAGACGTTGGCCAAGTTCGATGCAGGCAGTCCACGGGAGCGTAGAACGCGTATTTCGCGAGAGGTTGGCAGATCGTTTGCAACGACGTTTCTCTTTCAAGAATGGAGAAGATCAATGCCATTATACAGGCCTTCAGGACAGTGAATTCCTTGGAACAAGAGCAAGCTGGTAGGCCACATAGCCCCAATGAAACCCCAACAGGTCTGGGCAATCCGAGTGCGTTTGGGGCTGGCAGACAAAAAGGGATCTCGCGCCATTCAACCTCGCAAAATTCTGTACCGTGATTTGTCTAGGAGGCTTCAGGCGCGAGACCGCGCTTCGTGCTATGTGCTATGTGCTTCGCTTTCGCCGGTTGAGAACATCTTGTGTTGTCCGGACGAACTCCCGGTCGTACTGTTTGGTCGCCTGATCCAAGCTGTCGAAGGGCACGAGACAATTGTGTTCCAGTCGCTCATTTCGTCTTTTCGGCGCGAACTTCCAGCCATTCCATCTGCGTTCGGCATTGTAGCGCTCGTGCTCGAGTTCTGCCATTTGCTCAAGCAATTCGGCATCCGACGTCAGATCAATCGGGTTACTTGAAAAATCGGGAATGCTTTCGCAATTCAACCAGCGACGTCTCGGCAGACCTGCGCTTGCGATTTTCGCTGGCAAGTGCTCCACAACGAAGCGATTTGATATCCGATAAATCTCTTTCAGGTTTTCCCACGCTACCAGAGCATGATCGACTTCGGATACATCAGAACTCTTTGTTGCATCCGCAGGTAGACTATCCAGATAAGCCTGATGATAGGTTCTGGCGACATGGTCGATTCCTGAACCGCAGAAGTCACTTTCCCGCAAAAGAGCCTGATGATCTCCAAAGACTTGATACTGCCCAGGCTCAACTGGCAACGTCTGCTGATCTCTGAGGCGTATGTAAACGGGAGCCGTCTCCGCCTCTTCACGCCTAAGCCAGGCAGATACACTGCCCATCGCCGTCAGGGCACTGTGGTCATCCGGAAGGCACAAATAGATGCATGTGATTGGAGGAGCGTCTGCCGCAAGGTCGCGCGGGGGTTGCTGGCCGCCCCCGAATGCGCCTTGGCACGCAACCAGGTCACACACTTTGTCGAGCTCCGGCACCCTAAGCTTCAATGCAGCCTTGCGTGCGTCAGCCTCCAAGTCGATTATCGTCAGTCTCGGCTTTTCCAGACCCGTCGCGATGCAGTTTACGCATATATCGCGGGCAACTGCTTCACCCATGTGCCCGAACCCCACAATCACTGCATGAATACGCGATTGTTGGGAGTCCATCGCGGTCAGAAATGGCGGGTGTTTTCGATGGAGCGCACGGACCGACAAAGCCGATGATGTGATGATCCGAAAATTCTGGTCGGCCCAACTCAGCGCAGCGTCGTGTGCCAGTCGGCTATCACGAACGATTGCGGAAATGTTCGCTTTCTCATCAGCATCATTAATCAGACGCGCGAGGCGAAGTGTTTCGCTTTCATCCCCTTCCACAATCAATACATGCCGGGCGCCAACGATATGAGTCGCGATCATCAGGTCTTTGCGGGCAATATTGCTCCATGGCAAAGAAGTCGATCTCGACCGGGTATGAAACGCCTCGGCCCCGACATGTGTAACATTCCGATTGCCCTTCTCTTCAACGTATTGAACGGCCGCAAAAGCAATATCATGGCCCCCTATAACCACCACATCGGGTCTAATTACCCGCGCCTTGATCCTCGCATACCCTTCCGACAGAAAGCTCAGAAATGCGCCGATCGCTGTGAAGATTACAGCCCCAATGCCTGTATACCTGGCGATTTCCAGCTGGATACTGAGCGGATGGCCGTCCTTGTTGCTGTAGAACTCACTCACATGAAACGCAGCCAGTGACCGATAAAGAGCGTCTAGAAACGTCTCGCCCTGCTCGGACCAGCCCCAAAGTCCAAGTCCCAACGTGATAAAAGACAACAACACGCCAGCCGTCAGTTGCCAGGAAATTTTGCGCTTGTTTCCGGAATGATCCACCATTGCCCCTCAGTCCCACCTGCAAGACAAGTCAACGCACGCAATGATCGAAGGTCAATCATTAATTGTTTCAGGTCGAAACACCGGTTCTAGAATATCCCCCTCTTGACGAGTCAAAGCCCTCACTATTGCGACGACTAAATCGTCCTTGAGCCTCTCTGTCACCGGAAGTTCATCGAATGGGATCATCAGCGGATGTGCCCTCGCTTCGCTGGACTTTGTCGGACCGTATTGCCAGCCATCTCGCATTTTCTCTTCTACCCAAAATTGGTGTAATTCGCGACCACTCATTCCCGCATTTTCTATTACACGAACAACACTTTCATAGGTGGACGCCCGCATCCATTCCGGAGCGTCATCCCAGTTTGGAATATCGGACTGGCCGTGCGCGGTGCTCCATGCCCGGACCGCTTCATGTACTGTGCGCGCAATGGAATTGAGACTCTCCTGAAATGAATCGCTGTTCATATGCTTCTACATCCGTGCTTTTCAAATTTCCCTATTCCAAGTGAAACGCTTGCAGCCCCCAAAATACCTGGATCATTCGCTTCCTTGGTCTCACCGACAATAACTCAATGAATATCTGCCATCCAAAGCCGACGCGGTAGACCACGTTGGCCGCATGAAGAAACACCTTCTTCGGATTTCTTTTTTTAGGCGCAGGATATCAAACGCCTGCTGACTATATTGGGACCGCAAGCAATTTTCTACAATTTCGCCCCTTCCACCTCATTTTGGGGGGGTTGATTTCTGGACTTTAGGCATCGAAGGTGCTCTCTAGTAGAAGACAGCTGGATATTTGTCGGGGGACAGCATTGTGCGTTTCAAAACAGTTGGAGCGATTTGGCTTTTCCTGATTGGATCGACGCTCGCATGGCCAATGGCGCAATCTGCGAACGCCCAAATGTTTTTCGGCGGGTACGGATACCAGACATACTTCTCCGATATCGGGACGGAATTTCCGTACGTTTCATCGATATTATCCGGTGAAGAAAGTGCCCGCTTCGAACGTCTGCTGTACGACAAGCTGCCAACACAAACGGCCTCTGGAACTCCGATCCTGAAACAGGGCCTGGCCACACTCTCGGAGGCCCCACTCGTATTCGGGCTGGTCTTCACCAGCGAAACTGTCCACATTGAAACAATATCCGACTCCCACAAATTACTTGTTATATTGAATGCGCAGCTACTGGTCTTCGACTTCAACCGATCGGAAATTGTGGCTTCGTTTCCGATCTCAGCACGGTTCATCGACGTCCTAGCAGCCCCGCCTACCGATCGGGATGTGTCCGCCTTAATGCGGCTTGCACTTTCGTCGACCTCAGAAACATCGATTTCGACGCAGTTTCTAAAAAAGGTTAGAACGAGCAAGACCCCCAACACGTCCACACGTATGATCCGTGTGACCGATGTCCATGTTCCGGAAGACGCCATGAACAGGCTCGGAAAATCATCCAACCCTGAAGCGTTCAAGCGCCGCCTCGCAGATGAGTTTTCAGCGAAACTCTCGACGAACCAAGGCATTGCCGTGCTGCCGGCAAACATGAGTCAGGCGATCAACAATTCGATGGCTGCGACCATGTCGAATGGCACGGTATACAACATCTCTATTCCCGATACGGACTACAGCATTGACATTTCACTCGACGGATTAAAGAAAGTCGAGTATGCGACGACCAATGTCGGTACGACCTATATCTATGGTGCGTTCGCCACGTTCAAATTTCTCGAGCCCTATTCCGGAAACGTCTTCTTCGATGAGCAGCTGAAGCTCGGACAACCCCTGAGCGTGCCGAAGACCGTGATCATTGACGGCGATAGTCTCGCATATGCCGAAACGATCGATAAGCTCTTCGATGAATTCACGCGTGAGATCGGGAAACAAAACAAGCAATGGGCCAAGGCGCACATAAACTCAGCTAAGTCGCCACAGGACTCCATGAAGAAACTAACCGAGCTGATAGAGGCATGCCGATGAGGTACTTCTTTTTACTGATAACCTTCAGCCTGCTCCATGCCATCCCGCAATTTGGCGCTGAGGCCCAAGTCACCCAGGAACGAGGCACCGCCATGGTCGACACGCGTCGGTCGAAGGTGACAGAAGAAGAAAAGAATGTGGCAATTGAACGGGCTCAACACGCGGCCTTCGAAACGTATAAAGCCAAACAGACGGCATCAACCCAAAAACTGATGTCGGACCACAGCACGGTCCTTCAGAACAGTTACCCCCAATACATCACTGAAACGGTGGTCTTAAGCGACTTTTTCGATAAACGGGCAAAGACCTATGAAGTCACCGTTCGCATCGGCATCAACTCAACAGCATTGAACGGCAGTCTCCTGTCCATGAGTGGATTGGATGCCGCGGACAGTACTTCTAGCGCAGAAATTGTGTCTCTGATCATCGCTCGGTCGCGATCCTCCGTTCAACGTTTCGATGATCGTGTCTACAAGCGAGAAGATGTGAATTTAACCGCCAAGGGAAACCAAAAGCTGCTAGAATCGACGGCGGATGAGGAGCGTATTCGTTCTTCTGAAGTCTCTACATCTTCACAGATCAATCAATCCGGACAATACAACGCCTCAGTCTCCGCCTCAACGGAAACCGGTGGCAGCGTTACCGAGAAGGCTGACAAGGTTGAATGGGTCGTCGCAGACTCCACGGATGTTGACCAACAGTTACTTAGTGTCTTGACCAGTGTTGGCCTGAACATCGTCCCGTCGGAATTCATCGACACGATCGACTTGGCAGCTATACGCGCAGATTTCGGCGATGGAGACAGCCTCAGCTCAGCCACACAGCAGTCCATGGCAAAGGCGCTGAAAGATTATGACATCCCGTACGTTTTGATTGGGACACTCGACGTTGACTTTCCCCTCACCGACCCAGTCACCGGGAACACAAAAGTATATGTGACGGTAAACGCCAAGCTGCTTGATCTAACCCATCGGTTTCCACGGATTCAATCGGCGATCGGACCGATCCAGTTTGCAGGCGAAGGCCCAACCGAACCCGTCGCGCGCACAAATGCAATCGTGAGGTCGGCAGAGCAAGTCGGAACAGAACTGGTCAGCAGCATGGCGGTCAGAGGGGTACAATAGACAATGGAACGGGTGATGAAGATGAAGATGAAATCGATGTTGATAGCGTTTGCTCTAGGATTAGTGTCGGGAACTTTGCCCGCCGCCGCTCAATTCAAACTACCCGACTTTGTGGCCCCAGGGAGCACCCCAAGTCACCAAACGACGACAGAGGCGGTGACTGACTTTTATGCCATTTTCCTCACCGCCCGGCTCGATATGAACCAATCCCAAATCCACCTCGCCAACGCATTCGAACTTAAGGAGCAGGTTGCCTTGCTTGAAGCAGAACAGGCCCGGCTCGCTGAAGGAAACCTGACAGCGTCGGATGTGAAGGATTCAGTTCAACTGTCGAACAAAGCCTCCGAGGCAATTGATGCACGCATTCAAGAGGGCGCAGAATTGAGCGAGGAAGGGCAGCAATATTTCATCCAGGCCCTTCCATATCTTGTGAGCGGCACTCTACTCACAATCGAGCTGCCAAACCGGGCCCAAAGCTATGTCGACCAGTTGAGACGCGACGCTCAATCCGCCAACTACATGCAGAAGGCGCAAATCGCCATCAAGCTTAAGGACGGCGCTCAGGTCGCACATCAGATGCCGAGTTACATTAGAACCACGGCAACGAACTACAAATTGGTCATGGGATACGGCAAAGATCATTCCATGCCCATTCCCGAAGATGCTACCGACGTACTTGGTTCATTATAAGTCTGGATAAGGAGCGAATAGATGCTTAAAATCTGGACATACTTCGTCCTTGCCAGCATTTTGATGTTGACCGGATGCGGTCCCGTGGAGCGGGCAACCGGCGAATCCGAAGGTGCAACGCCGGCTGACGATACTGTCGGCGGAACCTCCGAAAGCCCGTCGAAAGAAGAAGCTGGCGGGCGTTTTGGAAAAGTCGGAGATGTCTACGAATTTGGGGAAGGATATGGTGACACCGCTGGTGAGGCTATCAACAACGCCATGTCTATTATCATTATGAAGATAAATGGTGCCACTGTCGGTGTCGGACAAAACACAGCATCAAAAGCTTCACGACTTGAAGGATCGCTGGATGACGGTGAGATAATTGACGGTCGCGATATCCCGTTCGGCCCCGAGCCTGAGAAGAATCTGAAAGAAGTCAACCAAGCGCTGAACACGGCCGAGTTCAGAAATCAGGTAGTCGTTCTCTCGGGTGGAACGGTCTCTCGGGTGGAAGTGCTCAATCTTTATCCGCCTGAACCCACCGGTAAGAACGACAAAGATGGCGATTCACCCGCATCCCATGGGCTATGGCGCGCGGAAATTCAGGCTGCAACGCTCAAGTATACACCCCCTGAAAGCTCCAAACTCCCGCGTGTTTCGATACAATCTGTAGAATCTTCGGACTCATCTTTCATAGTGGGAGACGCATCCGTGCCTCTATCCGAGCTCAGCTCCGAGATCACCCAAGCACTGCAGGAAGGTATAAAGAATTCCGGCTATTTCACCGTATTGTCGCGAGATCACTATCATGCCATCAGCGAAGAATGGTCTTTGATAAACGCCGGTGCCACTGAACAGTCTTCAAAAGAACGTCCCGGGAATTTGCTAGCCAGCGACATCGCCATCATTCCGATTGTCAAGACACTCGATTATGCCAAGAAATCACGCAGCGCCGGATCATCCGGGAAGCGGCTTGAGTGGTACAATGGCCGTATTGAGATCGAATTCTTTGCGATGAACGTCGTAACTCGAGAAGTGATCACGACGGAAACCTACTACAAGTCATTTCCGTCTACTCAGCCAACAACGTTGAACCGTGGCTTCAACGGACGACCGGCAGTACAAGCGGCTATCAACGAGTTCACACAGGAATTTTTGAATGACTTCCTGAACATCGCCGCACCGCTGTCGGTCATGCGCCTCAATGGTAATAATGTTGTCGTTAGCGGGGGAGAAGACCGCGTTTCGGAAGGAGATCTTTTCGACGCCTTCCTGCTCGGTGAAGAAATTTGGGACCCACGCACAAAGACTTCTTTGGGTTTCGAAGACGAGCAAATCGGCACCGTCACGATTAATCGAACGACAAAAAAGCTGTCCTACGGCCAGTTGGCGAACACTGTGTCATATGATGCCTCAAGTATCGAACCGGGCAAAATCATTCTACTACCTGCTGAACCGACTACGACCGCATCGACCGACAAGCCCGAAACAAGCACAGTCAGCGAGCCGGCCCCATCTACCCCCGTAAAGAAGGTACCCGGCCCTACCGGGCCGGCAGTACAGGCCAAGGCGGTCAAAAAGCAGCAAACGCCTGCTCAATTGCCCGCTTCGGCAGCAACAGACCCTCTGGATGACGATGATGACTGGTAGGATGCATACCACTGCCGGGTTTGTCATCCTCCAAGACCAAGGATGAAGTTCGAGAGCTGAACACCACATGGCACATGATTTCTTCCTGAGCTATCGCCGCGCCGACAAGGCTTTTGCACGGAGCCTGGTGGAGGAAATAACTGCGCGCGGCGCCACGATCTGGTGGGATGAGATGATACCTGCGGGAGTCGACTGGCGGGACGCCATTGCTGACAATCTGAACTCCGCCGAAGTCATTATAATCCTCTTCTCCGAGGCCTGCAATGACTCCAAACAACTACGAAAAGAGCTGGCACTCGCGGACGATTTGAACAAGATGGTGATCCCGGTACTGATCGAAGACACTAAACCCAAAGGTCATTTTCTGTTTGAACTTGCGGCACGCAATTGGATCCAAGCTTTTCCTGAAGCTGAGAGAAAAATTGATAGTTTGTCCGTTAAACTTCTCGAAATAGTTGGATATTCCCCTTCCGAAGCTGCAAGGCTTGGAAGCGTGGCGGTCCCGCCCGCCCCGTCCGACAACTCTGCACCTGCACCGAAGCCATCGCCGATCGCAAAACGTAAGGTTCGCAAGACACGTAATATTCTCCCCTTCAAACTGGTGGACCTGCCAATTGTGTTGGGCGCACCACTGTTGATCTATTTGGTGACGGGCCTGAACCCACAATCGACCGCGCTATACGAAGTCATCATCGGCAGCTTGTTTTACGGAACCTGTTTCATAGCAGCTTACGGCACCATTGCGTTTCCAATCCGATATTTTTTGCGAAATCTGAAACTCGCCGATGCCACGCGATACTATATCATCAGTTCCGGTACTATATTCGCGTTCGGTGCGAGCCTACTCCTTGCATTCGCGGTGTTCGAGGGCCGGTGGGCAAACGACATGACGACACTGCTGTTTCTGTCTATCATGACCTCAGCGGGCTTCGCGATCCTCGCCTTTATCATCTACGGCGCTTTGATGTTCGCTCGATCAACCAAACTGCTCAGAAGCCGGGTCGAGATAATTTAAACGATCAGTCGGAAACATCGAAATCGCGCAAGTCACGCCTGCGAGCCGACATTGCAGAAACTGATCATGGATTAGCTGGCTGAGCGCCTTGGCATCCTCACCGGCTGCCAGTGTCACCTGAAGGTCACCGCCAACTAAGCTGATATCTATATCAGGCTGCAGGACACCGAGGCGATGAATGACCTCATCAGCAAACTCGCAATCCATTTTTGATAGCTCAATTTTCAACATCTGGTTAGATTGCCTGTCTCCGCAAAGAGTCGCAAGCAGGATCTGGGTCCTGTTTCTTCGCTCAACGGAACTCATGAAATTCGCTTTCCAGCCGTCCGCATCGCCAAATCACGGTCCGGCAACCTCTCTGATCATCCCGGCGTTTCCCATACAATTTGCAGAATATTGACGCCACCTTAAGTGGTCCCGGCATGAAGGCGTAAATTCTGTGACTCCGACCAAGTTTCTTATCGGCCAATTCCTCCTGACGCTGGTGTTGATTACCTGCTCGGTATGGGGCGCGACGCAATGGGTGGCTGGTGTTTTGGAGCATCAACCACGGCTGGGGTCGTCCTGGTTCGAAGTGTATCGGCAGCCTGTCTACAAGCCCTGGCGTCTGTTCCAGTGGTGGTATGCCTATGACGCCTATGCGCCGGACGTGTTTGCCCGGGCAGGCCTGATTGCCTCTCTTGGCGGGATTGCGGGAATTGGGATGGCGATCCTTGCCTCCCTGTGGCGCGCGCGCCGTGAGAAGCATGCGACGACCTACGGATCGGCGCGGTGGGCCTCTACGCGGGATGTGCGCAAAGCGGGCCTGTTTGGCATGTCAGGCATTGTGCTGGGACGGTTCAGGGGACGTTATCTCCGCCATGCGGGCGCAGAGCATGTCATGGCGTTTGCGCCGACCCGGTCCGGCAAGGGTGTGGGGCTGGTGATCCCTACGCTGCTCAGCTGGACCGGCACTTCGATCATTCATGACATCAAGGGGGAGAACTGGTCGCTGACCTCGAAATGGCGGTCTGGCTTTTCACGCTGCATCCGGTTTGATCCGACCGATCTGGCCAGTTCGCGGTTCAATCCCCTGCTGGAGATCCGGCTCGGGGCGCAGGAAGTCCGTTGCTCTGCCCCACTGAGGTGGTCCATCGGCTTTGTTAGTCCGGCGG
>TARA_R110000824_G_scaffold98307_2_pt1 | contig 15841 bp, 26 predicted proteins | sample TARA_R110000824 | Tara Oceans TARA_R110000824 (sample SAMEA4397747) | marine metagenome | biome: Polar Biome; feature: [MES] marine water layer (ENVO:01000295) within the mesopelagic zone...; material: water (ENVO:00002006), including particulate matter (ENVO:01000060) such as......
TACATTTGATGACGAATATGCTCAGGAATTATATACAGACTTAAGAGTTGATAAAACAATGGCGCAAGCTAATCGCTTTATGAACGCATTTAATGATGTGTTAGTGCAGGTATCTTGGGCAGATGACAAGCCAAAAATCATGCTTAGACTTCCACATAACACAGAGGTTGAATACACAAACGGCAAGATTGATTGTGTTAAATACTTTATACAGATGCTTGATAAAGAAACCGAGCAATGGGCATACTGGTCTGATGAAGAACATTACTACATCGAAAAGAGTCGTGGCATAGATAAGATTGTTCCAGTTGAAGATAATGATGAAATGGTTAATCCGTTTGGCGTATTGCCTTTTGTTATTATGCACAATGGATGGCGTGATGAGTCATTTTGGGATATGTACACTGGCGATGATATGGTCAACGGCACAATAGATTTGGCTGTACACCTTACATTTTTAAATCACATTATCAAATCACAATCATTTAAACAATTGGTTGGTAAAGGCGATAATGTAGGTGAATTATTAGGCCAAGTATTAGATCCATTATCTATCCTAACCCTTACTGGTCAAAACACAGAAATAAATGTTTTAGATATGCAATCTAATTATGAGCAACTGCACGCAGTAACGCAGGAAATGGCAAACAATCTGGCAGTAAATTATGGTATATCGCCTAATCAGTTTAGGATGTCTGGATCACCATCATCTGGCTTTTCTCTTAAAATGGAAAATCTAAAATTAGATCGCTTTACTTTGGAGCAGCAAGATGACTTTAAGGTATATGAAAAAGACCTATTTAAAATGTTACAGATGGTTTCAGAATATTATGGCAAGCCAATTAATGGCGATATAAGCGTAAACTTTGTAGAACCTACTTATCCAGAATCAGAAAAAGATAAAATAGATGCTGCAAGAGAACGCATTGATTTAGGATTAACATCACCGCATAAAATACTAATGGATGATGATCCAGATCTAACCCCAGAAGAAGCAGTTGTTAAGGTTAATGATAATCTTAGTAAGCGTAACGAAATGTTAAATAAGATTCGTAGTGGTGCAACTATTGTTGAAACAACAAGTGCGGTTATAGATGCCAACACTTGATGAAATATACAATCAAGAAAAAAAGAAGATAGATGCATCGGTTAGTAAGTTTAACAATGAATCAGATAAAGTATTTAAAAGAGTACAATCTTTAGCTGTTGTTGGTTTAGCTGGTTTATCGCCTGATAGCATACTTGAATACGATTTAAGATGGCGTGAGATTCTGCGTGATGCTGGATATTACGACATGGTTAATGAATTAGTTGATAAAGACTTTAATCAACTATTTAAAGGAACTAGAGAAGCGTTCAGTGCAGGCGGTTATGATGCCTTATTTACAGAAGATGATGCAAATAAAATACATGCACTGAAGCAACTACATCGTGATGAATTTGCAAGGCTTGCTGAGAATACTGGACTTGAGATTAAAACAGAACTATTTAAATACTCAATTGCAGATACCGCACTGGCTGATGTTACTGCTGGAATATTAGAAAAGCTTGAAGACACTGATTTTGCTAGATACGCAAAAACATATGCGCTAACAGCAATAGGCGATTACCAGCAAACTATTATTGATGTAATGGCTAAAGGTGTAGGCGAAGGTGTATGGGTTTATGTTGGCGTGAATGATGATGTTACGCGGCCATACTGCAAACAGATACTACAGGATAATAAATATTATACTGAAAGCGAGATGAACAGGTTAAAAAGCGATGGCAGAAGGGATTACAATTGCCGCCATAGATTTTATAAAATGAAACTAAAGGAGGCAGAAGAAATTGGCTATCAAAATAGTTAAAATGCCTGATTTAGGAAAACTGATTAAAAGAGTCATGACAACTGATGAGCGCTTAGCATCAATTGCCACCTTTATTATTACTGGCATAGCAAATAGAACTCAAAAAGGTCTTGATTTCAACAACAGGACATTCAAGGGATATAACACTCAATACAAAAGATTTAGAACCAACAAAGGTAGATCCGCTAGGGTAAACCTAACATTTAACAATCAAATGCTAAATGCAATGCGATTTAAAAAGATAAGAGATGGTGCAATGATCCATTTTCCAGATAGTGTTGAAAACACAAAGGCTTACTATAACCATGAAGAGCTTAATCGTAAGTTCTTTGGACTAGATAGTAATCAAGAAAGGTATATACTAGCTAATATAGGAGACTATATATCTCAATCATTTAAATAAATACTTTTTATAAGGAAATGTTATGGCTGACGAGCAAAAAGCGGTAGAGCAACAAACAGTTGATACTCCAACAACTGAAACTAAAGAGGTGGTTTTATCTCAATCCAAGTTAGATGCGTTAATAGATAAAGCGTTTAGTAAGGGTGCAAAAAGAGCATCTGGCGAATTATCAGAGCAACTAGGGGTTGAAAGCATTGAACAGGCTCATCAGTTAATTAAAGCAAAGCGACAATTTGATGAAGACAATAAATCTGATTTAGATAAAGCTGCAGAAACAATTAATATGCTTAATCAAACTATTGAAGGCTTGGAAAGTAGTAACAAAGAAATCCAAAGTAATATGGAGTTCCAAAAAGTTGCTACTGATAATGGTATAAAAGATACTGATTATTTTAAACATCTTATGATGCAAGCAAAGAAAACAGAAGATTTTGATCAATCAGAATTTATTTCTGCGTTAAAAGCAGAAAAACCATACTTATTTGGTGTACAAGAAACTAAGAGAGTTGATGCAACACAAAGCCGACAATCATTAGATGTTAAAGATCGGATTAAAAACGCAACTTCCATGAGGGATTTGTACGCATTACAAAATGAAATAGAATAGGAGTTATAAAATGGCAGTAAACACAAAGGCGTTATTAAGCGATTCAGTTGTTGATTTAATGAATCAAGCTGTAATCGTTTCAGGTATGAGTTTTAACAAAGTGGATGCTTACGCAACCATTAGACAAGATGATTTGGCATCATCAATTGCATTTACAGTATTTTCAAGAATGTCGGCAGCAACTACACCATTAACAGATGGCACAGAAGCTACCAGCACAACCATGACAGATACTAAAGTTACTTTAACAATGGATGAATATGGTAATGTCATAACATCAACATCACTTGCAAACATTGCAACTGCTGGTAAAGCTGATTTAGCTTCTGCTGAATTAGTGGGTGTAAACTTAGGTGAAACAACTGATAAACTTGGATTAAATGCACTAGAGGCCGGTACTAATACAATTGCCGCAGACGCATCTGGCACTTTAGCATCGGCTGATCTTAGAGAAGCATATACAGCACTTGCAACTGCTGGAATTTCTAAGTTTCCTGATGGTCGTTATGTTGCATTTGTAAACCCTGCACAAGTATCAGATATTAAAGGTACTTTCATAACACTTGCACAGCATACAGATTTAGCAGGTGCTACAAATGGTGTTATAGGTTCACTTGAAGGATTTACGATTGTTGAAGATTCTAATGTAACCGCTGGTAAAGTTGCTTGCTTTGGTATGAACGCACTGGGTAAAGCAGTTGCAACAGCACCACAGTTAAGAATCGTAGAAGGTTCTGATAACTTAGGTCGTACAGTAAACATCGGTTGGTATGGCGTTATGAAATATGGCGTTATTGACCAAAATGCGTTACGAGTGATTACAGGTGCGTAGCTTGTTAAGTAAAACTAAGAAGGCAGAGAAAGCTAATGATTCAAAGTTAGTTGCCGCATCAAGTGGATCACATAAGGTTAGTGGTCATCAATACACTTGGAGTACTGGCGATGAAGTAAGCGTAAAAGCTGAACACTTAGAAGCAATGCAATCTCTACCAGCCTTTAAGGAGGCATAAAGGATATGGCGTGGACATTGACTAATGCAGATGTTATTTCTGCTTTTCCGTTATTAGCGGACTTCCATGAGAAAGCGGATGGTGGATCTACTACTACTCTGGAGTGCAAGAGATTATTGCACTTATCAGACGTAGAAGTTATTGGATCAACTATCACTATATTGACTGGAACTAACGCAGGAACAGATGTGGTTATAACATCGTATGCTTCAAGTGCCACAGCCACGTTCGGATTTAGTGCATTATCGAACCCTATCGATTCATCGGTGGGGTTTGGTATTGTATTAATGGATTACACTTCGGTGATAAATCGAGCTTACAATATTATTGTTAATGAAATGCGTAATCGTGGTCTGGATGTTAATTTATTCTTAACAGTTACACAACTCAAAGAATTACATCTAACAAAAACATTAGAACTCATATGTCTATCTAAAAGACAGGATGCGGATAATAATGATATTTACCATGAATCATATTTGTTATTTAAAGAACAATACGAATCTGAATTAACAACATTAAAAGCAGATTATGATGAAGATGAAGATGGTGTAATACAAGAATCAGAAGAAGATATAAGTAATCAAGTGGTATTGCGTAAATGATAAATTTGCTAAAAGGAAGAGGGTATAGGTTTACTGAGAAAGATACTTTGCAGAACCGAGAGTTTCGTGAAGCAGACCAATCTTTTGAGGTTAATGAAGATTTATCATCCTTTGAGAAAAGAGCATATGATATTACGCAGGTTTATGAGTTATTCCTAGATGAGAAAAGTTATAGACTCTTATTAATGGAATCAATTATTGAAGATACACGAGCAAACGACATTGACGAAATTAGCTTCACTGTTGTTGAAGATGAGCGTGGCTATCTTATAACATTTACAACAATTAAGCAGGGAGTGAAATAAAATGGCAGTTATAAAAGGACATAATGGCTCGTTAAGAGATGGATCAGGTGACATAGTTGGAGAATTAACATCTTTTACATTGTCAGTTACACAAAACAGCGAGCAACATAACGCGTTTGGTGAAACTTATATGAATACAACAGCAACTAATAAATCTTGGGCAGTTGAGGGTTCTGGCATGTTTGATCCAGATGATACACAACAAGCAGCGATTTTAGATGAGCTGGTCAGTGGCGATGCAGTATACGCAATTGAAGTGCGACCAGAAGGTGATTCAGTCGGCGATGACAAATACACTGGAAGCGTTGTTATTGGTGAGGTATCTGTAGAAGCATCTAGTGAAGGTGTTGTTGCATTTAGTTTCTCATCACAAGGCACAGGCACACTAACTAAAGGCACAGTTTCTTAATATGTTTAAAGCTATTGATCGTAACGAAACAATAAAAGTGGTATCGGCAGAAGATCCTGCAATAGATCATACTAGCTCTGATTTTGAAGCGTATAGAGTAAATTACGATATGAAACATCTAGCATTTATTGATGGTGAATTACCTACTATCTTTACACTAGGAACTATTAGCTTTATGAGGTTTTCTGAAATTAAGGATAAATACATATCCTTTGATCTTAGTAGTAAAGGTCAGGAAATCAACACCAATTTATTTGGTCTGACTGCTGATATGTTACGACATTCGTTGAAGGAAGCTGAAAACTTGCCATTCAATATTCATTTAGAAAAGGGCAAACTATCAGAAACTACAATGGATAAACTAGCAAGACTAGGGATTGTAGAAGAGTTGGGTAATATTGCTTTAACACTGAATGGTTTTGGCGAGGAAGATAAAAAAAAGTAATTGGTGCAGTAATGCAGTCAACCTTGAAGTACGACTGCAAAACCTGTACAGATAAAGACAAAGATGTTCGTGGCTGTTCTATAACAGCAAAAGTAATAAATATTGCACATGGGGTTAAAGGACATAGTACAAGATGCCCTGTAATCGACCAAGCTGATGTTGGGTTCTACTTTCAAGTCTTTAATTATTGGCAAGAAGGTAGATTTCCAAATAGCGGCACATGGGCAGATCAACCAAATAGATTAGTAGAAGCAATGGAGGTTATTCGTGGCATCACAACAAATGAAAATACTGCTTGAGGTTCAAGATAAAGCAACAAAAGCATTAAAGAACTCACAAAAAGCATTTAAGAAGTTAGGTACGATAGCTTTAAAAGCTGGTAAAAGCATGGGTGGAGCTATGCTTAGAGTTGGTAAAAGTGTACTTAGCTTAAAAACTGCTTTAGTAGGCCTTGCTGGTGTAGCTGGTTTTGGATTGTTAATAAAGGCATCATTAAAAAGCATGGACACACTTGGTAAAGTATCTAGCAAGCTAGGGATAGCCTCTGGTGATCTACAAAGGTTTAGGCTGGCATCTGAGTTAGCTGGCATAGAAACAACTGCTTTAGATATGGGATTGCAAAGATTTACAAGGCGAGCTGGTGAGGCCGCAAAAGGCACTGGTGAGGCAAAGGATGCTTTAGCGCAGATGGGTATCAGGCTCACTGGCTTTGATGGCAATATTAGAAGCACAAGAGATATGTTGGGCGATGTTGCAGAAGCATTTACAAAAGTTAAAGATCCAGCAGAAAGATTACGACTAGCATTTAAGTTGTTCGATAGTGAAGGTGTTGCAATGGTAAACATCTTAAATAAAGGTCGTGATGGTTTAGAGAATATGCTAGGTAAAGCTGATGAACTAGGCATTATCTTAGATGAAAAAACAGTTAAATCAGCAGAAAGAGTAAATGATCAATTTTTGTTAATGGGCAAAACATTTATTGGATTAAGGGATAAGCTAACTGGTGCTTTAGCACCAGCACTAGAAAGGTTTGGTGGTTGGTGGACAGAGTTCATGAAAGCATTTAACACAGCAATTGCACCTTTGTTTGATTGGATGATTAAAAAAATTGGAACACTTGCGGTAGATTTTGGTACAGCCGCAGAAGCAGGCGAAAAATGGGGCAAAATAATTGGGTTTCGTGTACAGGAATTAGTAAAAGGTCTTGTCGATTTCTTTAAAAAAAATGAAGATGGAATAGGTAAATTTGGTGAATTTAAAGAAAAAGCTCTTGAGATGTATCATGCAGTTAAACCCATATTTCAGGATATAGCCATGATTGTACAAAGCATAGCTAATGCAGTTGGTGCAGTAGTTGCTGGCTTTCAAAGATTAGCAAACAGTAAATTAGCTAAGTTTAGCAGGGGTGTAGGTGCTAGTCTTGCAGATATGACTGGTGCAGGAACAGAAGGATCAAGAGCCTCTGGTGGTGGTGTTAGTGCTGGCAGTTCATATATGGTGGGTGAACGTGGAGCAGAATTATTTACTCCAACAACATCAGGATCAATCTCGCCATCAGCAAGTGGTTCAACATCTATTACTAACATTTATACCAGTGCATCAGCGCATGGAATAGACACAGCCTTAGCATCAAGAGGCGATAGTATAAGTCGTGGAAGTCGTGTAGGATTGTCAGTGGGCGGTCTAGGAATGGGCGGTTACATCAACTTATCAACTGCAAGGGCCAGAGCATGATCTTCAAATACCCAACAACATCGCCAACGACAACACTAACATTTACCAACAATCCAGAAGCACCTTACAGTCGTGAGGTTATAAAACATAATACATCAGTGCAAATGGAAGATGGTTCATTTTACGTTTATTCAAGATCGGTTACTAACTATCGTTACACAATAATTGTGGTGTTAAATTCTGAGTCTGAGCGAGATGCACTAGAGACTTTTTACGACAGCACTGTAAATGGTAGTGAAAAGCAGTTTAAATATACTGATCCATATAACGATGAATATACAGTTAGATTCGAAGGCCAAATGAAAATTTCTGAAATATTCAAAGGAAGAATGTATCGAGCAACTTTTAATCTTATACAAACTGTATGAGAAGTTTTAGCACATCATTTAATAGCAAGATTGCATCTAACAGCTACACTCCTGTAGTCTTTTGTCACTATGAGCTTGTTACTTACATTTCAGGTGCAACAGCAGGAACAGGAACAGAAGTTGTTACCAATTATTATTGGTCAGAAAGAGCAATAACCTACGCATCACAAGCGTATGAAGCACGCATAGTCAACACCTCACCACTAGAGCAACTCATGGATCAAAGTCGCCAAGCATTTGGAGATATGAGCTTGCAAATTTCAAACTCACCTACCAATTTAAGCGGTGCAATACAATCAGGAATGAAGTGCGTTGTCTATCTTGGTTTTGAGGATAGTGTAGGGGTTGTAACAGATGCAGAGCCCATGTTTACTGGAGCTATTGAAGGTAATATTGAGATAACAGAAGATAGCGTATCCTTTAATTTAACTGATATTGCACATACATACGACAGACAACTTCCTGACTTAATAAGTAGGGAGGAGTTTCCTGTAGCTGATCCAGATGCTATAGGAGATACTAAACCCATCATTATGGGTAGAGTTAGAGATTTACTATGCAGGCCAGTGGCCTCTGGATTGGCATCAGTATTAGCACATGAAACAGAAGTTGGCGATACCTATTTATGGCTAACCCATGACGTTAGTTGGTGGGCAGATACAGTTGAAGGAACAACGTTAGGCAAAATGCCTTTAATGACTATTAACACAGCAGCAGGCGATGAAGATGTCAGGATTACCTCCCTTGAATACGACACATCTTTTGGTACATGGAAGGCTAATTTAGAGACTCCATTAACAAAATCCCATGAAATGAGCGATACTTTATACCAAAAATATCCATGCCCATTCCCTGAAGATTCAACAAACGTTTCCTCTTATTATGCTTACTTAGTCGCAGATCATGCTGTGCAAAAAATATCAAACGTTAAAGTCGATGGTGTTCCAGTAATTTATAAAGCATTTACTAGTTTAACTGCTGGTGATTTGTACGATGATCATATGTGTGCTGACTGGAACTTACCAGAAGGAAAAGCATATATTTTAGTTCCTACAAAAGCTGGTGGGGTTGCTATTACAGGATCTACTGGTCTGGAGATCCTAGATACAACTGATGTTGAAGATACCATTATTGTTGAGGATGGTTTAACAATTGAGGAAATAGCACACAAACATTCTGGGGTTGGATCTGACCTTTTTACTTGGACTCTTACTTACAGCTTTTCAGCAGTTTATTCTTCAGTTTCTTTACTTGGTGGATGTACTGGTTTACAGATTACAGCAAGGTCTGGAAGTAAAGAAGTGGTCATAGCTGATTTACCTGCTGCTGGCGGTGGATTAGCACTATCATCACCGTTAATATTTACCAGCACAAATCCAGACATTATTATTAGCGCTAAGGTTACTTGTGGTACTTTTTATTATTTAGAATTTGCTGTTGAAAGACAAGATCCATTAGGCGTTTCTACATTCGATATTAATTCATCTGGAGAAACCACTGAGTTTCTTTCTAATCTTAAGTTTCCTGAATACTACCCATCTACATCAACTGGTGAAGCAATCACTGGTATTGATAGAGCTGGAAGCGTTTTAAAGTCTGGAGCTGCAAGTAAGACCGGAACTGTTAAGTTAATTGGTGGTAATAGTTCAGCAGATATTTTTATTGGGCAACGGGTCACGTGTGATGTTATTGGGATTTGTGATGGAACATATGGCTATGTACAGCCTAATGAACAAATTAAAAAACTAATCAATCTATACGCTAGGAATCCAATATTAGGGACAGAAGGATCAGCGAATATTGTCGAATTTGTAAATAGTAGCGAAATGAACACTCAATTCAACAAAGTCTACAACACTGACACCGATACTAAAGTTACTGGGGATATTTATCCTAATATGAATAACCCCACAACAACCTATCTAAACCCATCTCCAACAAAGGTTTTAGGAAATACTGATGGTGTTGAAGGATCTCATGCTATTGATTTTGCAATAACAGAACCAAACAGATTGCGCGATATTGTTGGAGATATGCTATTCCATTCTAATTCACACTTAAACTGGCGCAATGGTATTGCTTACATAAGGCACGCTAGTGATGATATAACTGTTGATGGATCTATTAGCAAAGCTGATTTAATAATGCAAACAACATCGCTATCAAGAACTAGAGCGTCTGATTTAGCAACAGAAGTTGATGTTAGATATAATTACTCACCAGTCACTGATTATTCTCGGCGCTTTGATTATGCGGAAAAAGTAGGAAAAGGCAGAACTTACACAAAAACAAGACTTGATGCTATTCGTGCAGCTGGCGTGTTTAAAAAAGAAAGAGCATACGATTTACCAATGGCTAGTGAGCAGGTCACTGCTGAGTTAGTTGCAAAAAGACTTTATGATGACAAAGCGTACCCAAAATTTAATGCTGGCATTTCATCTTCATTAAAAAGCTTAGCCTATGAAGTCGGTGATTATTTAGATGTTAATATTCCAATATATGCAAACTCTCTATTAAGTAAAGGCATAGTAGAAAAAAGAACGTTGCAATTTGGATCTGCAATTAGCCAGCAAGCAGATTTATTGCACTTTACCATTCGTGAAAGCCATGTTGGAGGCTTTGTTTTAGCAACAGACACCTTAACTGATACAGTTTCGGTAAGCGATGGTGCGCCAGCCTTTATTTTAAATGATGCAAATACCATATTTAAAACTCTAAGTGATGCAGTTGCTATTTCTGGCAATATTAATGTGCAACCAGTAACATCATTGGGGGACACTGTTGGGATAACAGAAGCCTTAGCTTTTGATAAAGAATTAAGATTAACAGATACTTTATCTATAACTGATTTTACAAGGAAATTTACAGGCATTTTATTCTGGAGTACCGACTTAGATGAATCGTTGGGTATTGTTGAGGTAGTAACCGCAACAGCAGTTGATTCATGTTACGAGCCAGAGGTATATGTCGGAACAGATAAAACAACTATTGGAGTTTACGAATGATCGTTGGGCAGTTACCAAGTGAAGGCTTTGTGCTAAAATACAATAAGAATAATCCGCAGCACTTGATTGTTAAAATTAGTGGTAAATTAACAAGCAGTAAAGTAAGTGTTTCTGGAACTGTTATTGTAAATTATGGGAATCCTATTCATTTTAAAGATAGTTCAGCTATGAAAAATGGTGATTTGCTTTATTTAGAACCAGATGGATTAACAGTATTAAGAAATGGTGGTAAGGTTAGTGATATAGAACCTATTGATGGCAGGCGTGTTTTGTTGGGTTTAAAGCTAGATAAAACATTTATTGCATATGCAACGGAAGAAGCATGAAGATAAAAAAGCCTAATAAGGATGATCTACGCAAACTGTATTTACCACGATTGCAAAGAGCAATACGAACAGCTTACGATTTAGATGAAGAGTTTAAGTTAATTAATTTAGGAATTGCAGATAAAAACAATCCAGATTATTTACATTATCGTGAGCATGTAAGCAATTTAATTATTGAGTTTAACAACGAGGTGGACAAACATTATGAAAGAAGCAATGAAGATTAAAGGTAAATTAAGGATTGACTTAGTGCGCGATGGATCAGTTATAGAAACGCAGGAAGTTGATAACATTATTGTAACTACAGGCAAAAACTTAGTTGCAACTTTGGTTGCTGGAACTGGCACATCATTTACACACATGGCAATTGGTTCATCAGCTACATCAGAAGCAATCACCGATTCTACGCTAGGAACTGAATTAGGCCGAGTATTATTAACAGGCAAAACTGTTGCTGACAATGTTATTAGCTATGTTGGCGATTTTCCTGCTGGTACAGGTACAGGTACAATTGTCGAAGCTGGTATTATGAACGCATCATCTAGCGGTGTTATGCTTAACAGAGCTACATTCAGCTCAGTTTCTAAAACTGCATCAGATGCACTTAAAATAACGTGGGATGTAACTTTTGGGTAATTAATTATGACAACAATTGTAACTAGATCAGGTAAAGGCTCACCAATATCGGCAACAGAAAATGATGCCAATTTAAATAACTTGAATAACGACAAGGTTGAAACATCTAATAATTTATCTGACTTAGCAAGTGCAACCACAGCAAGAACGAATTTAGGATTAGGAACTGCAGCAACCACATCAGCAGATGCGTATGTAGGTAAGACATCAACTACAGGTTCAGGTGCATTACCTAGTGGTACTGAAGCACAAAGAGATGGTTCTCCAGCCTCTGGTTACATTCGATTCAATAGTGACTCAGGTTCTTTTGAAGGATATGACGGTAGCGCATGGGATTCTATTGGTGGAGGTGCACCAGCAGCTCTTACAACTGCGTCTGGTTCAGCCCCCTCATACTCTGCTAGAGCATGGGTAAACTTTAATGGTACAGGTACAGTCGCTATTCGTGATAGTGGTAATGTAAGTTCTATTACAGATAATGGAGTTGGGCAGTATCAAGTTAATTTTACAACCGCTATGCCAGATGCTAATTACAGTTGTTCTGGTTCTGGTAACGATAATCAAGCTCTCATATCAACCTTCGGTGGCACATACTCAACAACCACTGCAAGAGTATATGTGGTGGCTTCATCAACAGGCGGCACTTATGATTTTAGCAGAATCTGCATGATATATCTTAGATAAAGGACAAGTATGAGAATAGTATATAAAACAGAAGAAGGTGGAGTAGCAGTTATTGTACCTGCCGATACAATTGAAGCCTGTATGAAAGACATACCAACAGGTGCAGAGTATCACATTGTAGAAGATTCAGAAGTACCATCAGATAGAACATTTAGGGATGCGTGGATATGGGAATAACAGTCAACATAACTAAAGCTAAAGACATTGTTAAGACTAGGCTTCGTGCAGAACGTGAGCCATTACTTGAGGCACAAGATGTATTGTTTCAACGAGCATTAGAATCAGGTGATGATACTACAGCTATCGTAGCAGAGAAACAAAGGCTTCGTGATATTACTAATCAAGTAGACAGTATGACTACGGTAGATGAATTGAAAGGAGCAAGTATCTAATGGCATCAATTAAACTACAAGGCGATACTCCAAAGGAAGGTGAATAATGAATGAAGACGATCACAAGGAAGCAATAAAAGAAGCATTGAGTGAGTGGCTTGATGATAAGTTTTCAGAGTTTGGAAAATGGTCTCTTAAAGGAATGTTTGCTTTTGCTCTCGTAGGTCTTGTGTACTTATGGGCAGCATCACATGGCTGGACAATTAAATGAAAGAGCAAACACTGATATTGTGTTTTGCATTAGTATTAATATGGGTTTATTGGTATGCAATCGTCATTAGTTCGTAAACTTTTATTGCCAATACTTACACTATTAGCAGTGCTACCTATTAGCCCTATTATTGCTTGTATATTATATGGATGGATTTATTAATGTTAAACGTATTACTTCCTCTCATATCTACAGTTATTGATCGAGTTGTTCCAGATAAGAATGGAGCTAACAAAGCTAAGCAAGCCATAGAGGCTGAATTAATCGCTAATGCTACACAACTTAATCTAGCACAAGCAGAAACAAATAAGATAGAAGCAGCACATCGTAGTGTATGGGTAGCAGGATGGAGGCCAGCCTTGGGTTGGGTTTCAGCATTAAGTTTTGCTTGGATATTTTTACTTGCACCTATCACACAATGGGTATTGCTATTGATGGGCAACACAGTCGTATTGCCTGTATTGCAATCCGATGTATTGTTAGAACTAACCTTTGCTTTATTAGGCCTTGCTGGACTGCGAACTTATGAGAAACAAAAGGGTCTTAGTAAGTGATGACCAGACTAACTCCACACTTTACTTTAGAAGAACTAACCTTTAGCAACACAGCAACAAGGTTAGGAATAGACAATACACCAAACGATGTGCAGTTGTCTAACCTTATGACACTAGCGGAGGGACTAGAACTTGTTAGGACTAAGCTTGATGGACATGCTATTCGTGTATCTAGTGGTTTTAGGTCTATGGATCTTAACCGCGCTTTGCGTTCTAAGGATACCTCGTACCATACCTATGGATTAGCAGCAGATTTTACTTGCTCTGGCTTTGGAGATGTATATGAGGTTATGGAATCTCTTGCTCATAGCTCAATCGAATTTGATCAATTAATCCTTGAATTTGGAATCTGGTTACATGTGGCATTTCCTAAAGGAATAGACAAGCCACGCAGACAGATGTTATCTATTGGTAAGAGTGGTGTGCGCATTTACGAATAGTTGTGTGAATTAGTAAATATGATATCCTGTATCTATATGTTTCGCATAGGATATTTATGTATAAATCTGTATTAGTAATCTCTGACTTGCATATGCCTTATCATCATAAGGATGCGTTCAAATTTTTATCCGAATTAAAGAAAAAATATAAGCCTGACCTTATCGTAAACATTGGCGATGAGATTGACTGCCATGCTATTAGTTTTCATAGCCACCATCCTGATCTTAAATCTCCTGGAGATGAGTTGCGTGAGGCTAGAAAGTATGCACAAGAGTTAGAGAAAATGTTTCCTAACATGATTCTAGTACACTCAAATCATTCATCTCTTGTTTATCGAAAGGCAGTAGCTAATGGATTAAGCCTAGAATACCTTAAATCTTACAACGAATTTTTAAATGTTGGTAAAGGATGGAAGTGGGTAGATGATCTAAAAGTTACTTTGTCTGATGGCAACCAATGTTTCTTTACTCATGGAATGTCAGCAGATGTAATTAAAGTGGCGCAGCAATATGGTATGAATACTGTACAAGGACATTATCATTCTAAATTTAGCATTAATTACTATTCCAATCCAGATAAATTAGTATGGGGTATGCAAACTGGATGCCTTATTAATCAGAAAGAGTTGGCATTTGAATATGCTAAGAACTTTAAATCACGATTTATTATTGGATGTGGCCTTATTATAAGGGGTCAACCAAAACTTGCGCCTATGGTATTAAATGAGGATGGAAGATGGAAGAAGACGATAGTTTAGAAATAGAGTTTACTCCAGAAGAGGATGAATCTGCTTTAGATGTTTTGCAAGCAATATCTGGTCGAAGGATTACTCACGTTGAATTGTTAGAAGATAATACCCAATCAATGATAAAAATATGCTTTTCTAAGAATGTTGAGGATTATTTACTTATACACGCAGAAGGTGCAAATCTGTATTTAGTTAAACCTGCACCTAAGTCATTACACTAAAGTCTGACAGCGCCTTATAGTAACTTATACTCAGCAAAGTTACATGGCTCATCAAACCGATTCATCACTGACTTACGTTCTGTTTCAATGCCAAGCCCATTTTTCCTTAATTTAAATACTACATCACTGAGTCTATAAATCCCAAGATCAATCCATGCTTCCATTGGACTAATCTTTCCATTAGTTTGAAGGTAGTCTAATAACCTCTTTTCTTGATTTGTCATATCAGTCTCTCCTTATAGTATACATATTTTTAAGATTAATTTTATTGTCTCGCATGTACTTTAATCTGTTGGTAAGCCTTTCTCTATCTACATTAACAACAGACAAGCAGTAATGAATCAAACAGTCATCCTGCTCGATCCAATCCCATGCCAATCTCCTATCCTTTTCTGTGGATTGCGCTGCAACCGAGTCATGAACAGCATTTAATAATATAGCCTGCAGTAATTTTGCTTCAGGAGAATCAATGTTCGGATTGCTAAAATTTAGATTTTCATATTCAACATCAGTGTTATATTCCATTTTATTCCTTTCTATTTATGATCCCTAATAAAGTCTTGAACAGCATTCTTAATCTTAATCTGTTCACCACCGCCTAGTTTATTAACAATATCGGCATTTAACGATAGCAATTCTTTCACCTTTTCACACTTAGATTTATTGTCTAAGGATCCAGCAACTGCAACCTTTCCAAGTAGCTCAATAATCTTATCTGGCATGTCATACTCATTAGCCAAATTTATATCTGGCTTATTTGGCACTCGCATAATAAATTGTTTTTTTAATGGTGAGTTTTGCTTAACCTGCTCAACAATAGTTTTTGGCTTGGGTTTAAATTTTTCAGCATGATTACCATCATCATCTTCGGGCGCTATTCCAGTGGC
>TARA_R110000824_G_scaffold165073_4_pt1 | contig 15821 bp, 14 predicted proteins | sample TARA_R110000824 | Tara Oceans TARA_R110000824 (sample SAMEA4397747) | marine metagenome | biome: Polar Biome; feature: [MES] marine water layer (ENVO:01000295) within the mesopelagic zone...; material: water (ENVO:00002006), including particulate matter (ENVO:01000060) such...
TAGCTGAGATGAGAGCATCTGAGCCCCAAAGGCAACACCAAGCAGCCTGCCCGTAGAAAAAGCCTTTTTTTCTTTCTTTCCGGGAAGAGCCCCGCCTACGACTCTGCTTTGGTCCTTGTCAGGGTAGCTTACCCTTACCGCCCTTGGTCGTCTTCCGCCTCTCCCTTGGTCCTCGGCAGGGAAGCTTCCGCCCTTCCGTCTCGCCGCAGTGTCTTTTATGATTACTTCTATTTGCTTTCTGGTAAGTTTTCCCTGCTGTTTTAAAGCTTCAACTAACTTTTTCTGAACAGTTACTCCAGATTCACCAAACAGAGAGGACTTAGCAGCTCTTCCAGCGAATCCGCTACCAATTTGAGCACGAGACAATCTAGGGTCCGGGGGCGCCGGGAAGGAGGCAAAATTAGGAATCCCTGCTGAATTAGGGTTTAGCCCTAGCGACTTATATCTATTTATCCCTTGAGATAATCCTCTAGGCTCGTCAATGGTATTATGAACAGCTAAGCCGCTAGGGTTACTAAACGACTTGAGGGAATTGCTAGAGCTAACTCTAATTGCCGACGCGGGAATGCCAGCCGCTTTCTCTCTAGAGATGGCTGCTCCGATTGCGGAAAAATTTGGTACCGATTTCCCAAAAGGAATAGGAGTAGTAGCAAGAGCATACCCGGGCGCTGTTAATTTTTTAGGCAAGGTAGTTTTCCCTCCTGTTGACCTAACTCCAGCCGCTCCTAGTTTAACTGCTATCCTACCAGCTAGCTTCTCCATGTCACGAAGCTCTTTATTCTCTAACCTTAGTTTGTTTAGGATTTGACTAGCTGCTCCATCCACCGACATGGTCCCTCTCCTTATCTTATCGATAACTCCGGGTTGCTCCTTAAGGAGGTTTAGTATCCCCGCTTGTAAGTTCTTTTGACTTGCTGCTGATTGGCCTAGAGCAATAATGCCTGCTCCCGCTTCTGCCGCAAACACTGCCAACCCTTTAAGTAGCTTATATACGACAATAGCTGCCACGGCGACACCGGGTCCCCCAAGGAATTTACCAATACCGTCTAAAATCCCCTTGCCTATTTTCGCACCAGCACTTTCTCCCCCTTCGGAGGTAGCCATTGACATAGCTGAATTTATTTGTCCTAAAAGACCTTTTATCGCAGGGGCGATAACCACGTCTCCTGTCGAAGCGGCAAACTCTCCGAAAGTCTGCATCGTCTCGTTCAAGAGGGCAGCGACAGTAGTATTTAACTGCTTATTTCTCTCAATCGCTTGATTAGTAGAGTTGCCAGCCGTAACCAAGGCCCTATTATAAGTACTATATTCTCCTCCCAAGTCGCTTAGGGCAGCTTTTAAGATGTTAATTTGAAATACTCCAGCTACGCTCTCAGAAATTTGGGCTTTTTGAGATTGAGTCAGGGAATCGTAAGTTTGAGCTAGGGAAGTGAGGATTTGCATCGCAGGAAGAGAACCACCTTCTACGTCACGAACAGCTATTCCTAATTGCTCTAACTGCTTCAATACTGCGGGCCTCTGTATCCTAGTAAAAATAGTTTTAAATGAGTTACCGATTACAGCCCCACCACGAGCAGTCTTCTGCTGAGCAGCGGTGACGACAGCTAACAGTTCATCGAACTGAACATTTGCTCCCTGTGCGGATGCTCCTACTCGCTTTAAAGCTTCAGCTAAGTCGCCCGAGCTAACGGCGAATGCCGCATCAACATTAGCTAGCTTATTGATAATAATGGTAGAATCTAGACCGGCACTATTGAAAGTATTTAAGGTGGCCGTTAAGGCTTCTACAGCGCTAGCGGCATCTAGACCAGAAAGACGAGTGAGGATTAGAGCGTCACGGGTCCTTTTGAGAGTCTCGGCTGCTCCGAGACCTTGACGAGAAAGCTCTGTAGCGGCAACGGCTACCGTTTCGAATGCCTGACCGGTCTCTTTCGCGATTGAGAACAGCCCAGTCTTAAATTTTTGAAGATTTTTATCACTGGCATTTAAAATGACATTGATATCTTTCAGGCTCTTTTCTACGCTAACGGTAGTTTTAACTAGAGCGGAAAAAGCTTGACTAAGCTTGATTATTAGTCCAGCAGAAGCGCCGAACGCAAGAACACGAGCATTAGCCGCTGCCATGGACTTGTCGAACTCGGAGGCATTTGCTGTAGCAGCAGATAAGCCCTCGCCAAGAGGGCGCATTGATTTTTTTCCAGATCTACCGAGAGTATCAAAATCTCGCTGGACCTTCTTCATCTGAGATCGGGTCGCTCTGTCAGAGGGACTGAAGTCCATGCCCACTCTCAGTGTGAGGTCGTCTTTTACTGTTGCCATGATTTCCTATACCTTTCCAGAGATATTTACACTTAAATATAACTAGAAGGGGTCGCTTATTCCCTCAGGTAGAGAGTCTTTATCAATTGACTCCGTGCAACTTCATCATGTCGCTCATATTCAATTTTCCACCTTTTTTAGCGGCTTCTTTAGAAAGTGATATTTTTTCCTCATCAGCTACTCCCATGTCCCTTAGGTCATCTTCGGTGGCTCCTACGTAAGATACCCCGCCACCTTCGCCGCTGCTTTCCTTATAGTCGTCTTTAACCGAAGGATTACTTCGTCCAGAATTAGATTCCATCCATGCGAGGAGGGAGTCTGGGTCCCGATAGTCTTGATCAGTAGGCTTATGTTTAGCTTCGCTAATTAGGCTTTTTAGCATCTTAGCTGTATTTACTAATTCTACTTGGAAGTAAGACAACTTTACAACAGGGACTCCAAACAGCCCGAGTATGTCATCTTGAGAGAGATTAAACAGGCTTAAAAAAGAATGACCTAAACCAATTCTTTTTAGATTTTTTTGGCTAAAATCTACCCCGAAACGATCATATATCTCGACTAGCTCGGCCATCTGTATATCATGAAGTTCATCGAACTCCTCCTCTCCAAAGAAGCTTTCCTTCAAAGAAGGGTCTTTTTTTAGGGCAAGCTGGACGTAGAACTCACTAGCTTTCTTATTTGCGAAGGTCTCAGCAGTATATCCAACTGCTTCGAGACGGTCACTCATCAGGTCAGTGAGTTCCTTTCGAGATTTAATTATCTTCGACTGGATAGCTGTTTTTTGAGATTTGAGAATAAGCTGGCCTTGAGTTGCCCTCATGTTAGAAACGGATAGGCTCAAGTCTCTAATTCGGTCCTCGTTGTCTTTAGACCACAATTTTTCCTCAATGAGCTTTTTCACTTGCTCATCTTCAGTAGGAAGCCCCTCTCCTCTAGCTCTATCGAAACTCTGTTCTCGGTGAAACTCTAGGTCGCCAGAATCAAAACTGGTCAGATGCTTAATATAAAACTTACCAAAATTCTCGCTTTTACGGTAAGAGTAACCACAGATTATTTCATAGAAAAGAGATTCGAGTTTTCGTCTCTCAACGCTACTCAATGGGAATCTCGTCTCCTCCGAAATCAGCAACGTGATCGTCATCCTTGCTCATTTCTTTAATTTTCTCTTCCATTTCTTTAAAGTCTTCTGACTTGACCGCTCTTCCTACGTACCAAAAGCTAACAAGATAAAGGAATCGTCTTAGGACTTTGTTTTCAAAATGGCCATCCTCAAGCTCTTCGAAAAGATCGAAGTTATCAATTTTTTCTTCATAGCTATCTCCCTTAAAAAAAGGCTCGTATTCGAACCCTTCTCCATTCCCTGTCTCTATTTTGCGGTAGCAGAGGTTTACAGCCCACCAAGTGATAGTCTTATCTCGTGCTCGACTTTCAGCGGTCTGGTCATATAGGGAACCTTGTCCAGCTTGATATTTTTGAGCCTTGATCTCTAAATCGATGATATCTTTCTTAACGGCAGCAAGCTCTATATTCTCTTCGTCGGTTCTGTTTTCTTTTGTTTCTAGTTCTTGAAAGAGCAATCTCTTCTCAACTACCCTTGAATAAAGAAGATTTTCAAAATTTTCCTCTGTCTCGCTTTTCAATCCGCCATCATCTAAATAGCGTTTAGAGAGCATCTGATTAGTGAGCATCCCGGCTTTTACTCCTTCTGCAACTCTTACTCCGTAAAATAGTTCTCCCTCATCAAATAGAGATCGAGTGGGTTTACGAATAGCGAAATATTGACATATATTCTGCTCCTCTTCCTTCTGGGTAGTAACCGTTTCCCCAGCCTCGTTTTTAGATTCGTGCGGGACTTTTACCTTTTCCTTTTTTGACGATGTGAATTCGTATAGAGTTTTCATTTAATTTCTACCTCAATTTTTTCTAATATTTCTTCAATTTCTCTTCTGGCGTCGTTACCAGAATCAAGGATTCTTTTTCTATATCCCTTCAGGACCTCTTCCGAGATGTTATATTGTCCATCTCTTAGCTCATCAAGAATGCACAGAAAACTCTTGTAGAGACTTGTGACTTTTCTATCAAACTGAAAAGATACGAATTGGTGAACCTTATCCTTTTCCATATGCCTTGTTCCTACTATATATTACCCCAAACTAAACTAAAACACAAAAAAAAAGAGAGGGGAGCTTTAAGCTCCCCTCTCTGTCGCATGGATCGTTAACTGGGTTATGAAGGACTATTAGTCAACACTATCTCCAGCGGCTGTGTCATAGGTGGTGATCTGGCCTAGGCCGTTCGTTCCAGCATTGTTCCCGCTCATAAAGAAGCCGAGATTAGTTTGGTTAGGCCCGCCTATCTGAGCTGAGAAGTCAAGGGTCACAGACTTGTTATCGCCAATTGACGAAGTGTAGGACTGAGAATCAAGCTTCGCATTTTTCAGCTTGTACAACGAGACAACATCGGATGTACTTCCAGCGCAGCCATCAGGCTCACCGAGCTTGACTGTAATATCGTAAGCATCATCACAATTAATAATATCGCTTAGAGAACCGGTGGTAATATCGCTGACAAGAGCGTCAACAGAGCAGCTCACATTTACAGGGTAAGAAACCTCTCTTGAGAAAGAGAATCTGTTACCAAGTTTTTGGATCGCTTCACGACTTAGGTCGAAATTGAAGCTGTAACTTTGGATCTTAGCGTCTGTTGCACCAATGCTGGCGCCAATTCCCGCATAAGGATCAGTAGCCTCACTCTCGTTGCCCTCTTGCTGAGCGCTTCTCTGAGTGATCGAGAACGAGATATCTCCCGGACGAAGAACGCTAATATTCAATGTTCCCGTGCCGTGGTCGCCAGTAGTCAAAGGAAGACGATACTTCGAGGTAAGCCTTGACCCGTTAATCGGATCGATAGCAGGAGTATCATAACCTCCATCGACCCCAGTTCCAGAGTCAAAGGCCATATTCAGTCCCTCAACGTTTACTGAAACGGTTGGTAGTCCACCTACCGAACCCTCCGTGGAGTAAGAGGTAAGAAAGCCATTGCCAACAGAGATGACTTCGTCGCCCGCTTTGCGAACACTATTGAAAGCGTCGAAGCCCTCAGGGACGGTCTTAATAAAGTAGTTTCTCGAATCCGAAACCTTACTCATCATCCCGCTCAAGCAAGAAGACGTTCCATCTAGAGGGGAGAAACCGAGAACCTTTTCGTTACCAAAGTTAGCCAGCAGATAAGAAAAATCTAAAGATACAGTGGGGGACTCTAAGATTACACGATCAATGGCTGCTAATTCGCCAAATTGATTGACATCGGTTCGGCTTACATTAAAACTGTAACCAACATTCTGAATTCTATGAAGCTGATTGACTGCTGGGGACTCTTCCCCGCCAACGACTGCAATTCCTGTTTTGTTGCCTTGGGCGTTAACAAAATGCAATCCGGTAGCGGGAGACGGCCCAGCATAAAGAGCTTCCGACATATAAACGACACGGTTTTTTGACATAAATTAAATCCTTCTATATAGATTACACTTTTTCTTTGAAAATCTTACCTAGTTTTACACTAAGTAGCTTTCAATTCCTAATATTAATGCGAAAACACTAAAAAAAACGAACTTAACACCTAGGCTCTCTCAGGTTTCTCACTTCGAAATCAATGATGCCCGCGAACACCGCTGTATCTATATCTTGCAGTTCGTTCAGGTCCGAAGTACTCTGGGATGCTACTGTTACCTCGTCGATAAAAGCTCCCTTCGGGCCTCCGAGATTAGTTCCCCCCACTACGCCAGTGTAGTCGAAAGTAACGTCGTCCTTGTAAGAGCCAGCAAAATTAAAAGGCATCTCGTTCTCATCAAACAGAAAGAAATTTTCCTTCTTAGAATCACGGAAAATAGAAAATATCGCATCCAGACTGAACCGGGAATCAGATAGAACGACTGCCCGAATATCTATACTAGTGAAATCGTGCCCGCCAAATGCCCCCGGCTCATTCATCGACCCATTATTTAGTAAGAAGACGACAGGGAAAGACTCTTCGTCTACCTGCATCCCAGTCGTTATACTTTGATCTACAACGGGCTTGACTAAATACTTGGTCTCAAAAAGAAGCTTCTCCTCTGGCTCGGTCGCCATTTTTACCGAAAACTCTTTAATTGAGTAGTCCCCAGTCACAGCCTGAATAGTTCCAGCGAATTCGTCAAGGTTCAGGGTGACTTGGCCCTCAGTAGGGTTTAAGGAAAAGACTTTTGCGGAGCTAAGCGGGTAAGTATTTGTCCCGCTAACTGAATCTGTGACGGTGATCCCGGTGAACATATTCGACCCGGCAATCCCTTCGTCATAAACAAACTGTTTGAACGGAGCCCCGTAAGTATTGTAGCTCCCACCATAGCTAATAGTCTCAGACATATCGAACATTGCTGAACTATGGTTGGTAAAACCCTCCCCTTTTTTGAGAAGCTTATTATCAAACCAAAGCAAGAAGCTCGATAATACCTTATTGTCGTATTGAGGTTTCATTAGGCTTTAATTTTTTTTCTTAGCTTCTCGTAGAATCTGTTGATCAAGTTCGACATGTATTTTACAGGTTTAAAGCTACCACCTCTTAGTTTATTTGTTTTGACCTGAATGCCCCCTCCAGAACGAGAGCTGTTTAGCTTCCTTCTCGCAGACTGAAGATAGTATCCTAACCCAGAAATTCCCCTCTCTATCCCGCGAACCCAGCTTCGAGATGGCTCATAGGGTAGAGGCGTCATCTGCTCTAACTCTTTCATGGATGGCCCTCTAGCCCTAAAGACGTAACCATTATTGCTTTTCGCATGAGCCCTCTTATTTATTCGTATAGATCCTAATAAGTAATTTCTAATTTTTTCTATTGGGTCACTTCCTTTTTTAAACCCTATAAAAGAAAACAAGTCCCCGTACCCAGAAAGAGTTTTAGATGCATTACTGGCCCCGACCCCCCCTTCTATTTCTACCGTAACATTATGAGTTTCGAAATCCTTCATCAATTCTTCGTGGGTTCTTGTCATTTTCGTTACTATCTTCTCTCTAGCAATTCTTTCTGACTTCGGATTGGGCCTCCTAATTTTATTTCTTACTGCGGGCCAATTCACCGTTAATGTTACTTTACGACGAGCCATTATTTAATCTCCTCCAAGTCAAATACGTAAAGGGTGAATCCTAAAAACTCCTGAATCTTGTCGCTATTTACGAGGTTAAATTTCTGACCATCAACTTGAATATTCTCAGTTCTCCCTTGGTTAATGTAGTCTCGACAGATCGACTTCACCTTGAGCTGTAACCCATGTTTTCTGTCCAAAGTATTCAAATCTCCTAGTTGTTTCGCAACTGTTTTTTGACTATGCCTATGAGATATCAAGGCTTCAAACGACCCAGAGACCACTACGAAGCTAGTAACAGCGTCAGGCTTGGCGTTCTTACTCTGGTAACCGTAATATACGCTAGACGATTTAGCTGTGGCGGGAGTAATCACCTGTTTGGGTTCTTTAAAAACGATAATGCTTCTCTTAAAAGTGTCAAACAGATCGCCCGCCGCTCCAGTCACGCAGGAAATCTCACTAGAAGTCAGAAGGCTAGCCATTAGTATTTCTTTCTTAGATTTCTAACTGCGGAATAAACCCCTTCAACAGTGTCATTTCCCGCTACTTGAACAGGATGAGCCTCTCCATTTTTGTACGAATGAGACAGATATATAAGATCTTCCTGTTCCTGTTTTCTCATCGAAGCATAGGTTTTTGATAGCTCGTTCTTATTGATCTTCCTAACCAATACTCCGTCGTTCTCAACTGAGAGAACTGAATCTGTAGACGCGGCGTCCATCGTCTCACGAACTTTCATTCCGTAGAAGTGAACCAGATACATTTTCTTTAAGATAGAAATAGCCTCTTCATCTATGTCAATCACCTTAGCGGCATCCTCAGGGTCTTCCCTATCAACTTCATAAGAGGTGTTGATTGTAAAATTTTGATAAATCAGGCTGTTAAGGGTTCCAATATTGGTCCTGATCCAAAAAGAGATAGCAGGGATGCTCAAGGTAGAAGGTTCTCCTAGCTCCCTAAAAATCTCATCTGCGATATCGACTACTTTTACGCTTCTTACTCCCATGACTCTATTTACACAGAAATGGGTTACCAATTCAAAGAGCGACCTAAAAATGATCCCAAAAGTTGATTATATGGTGTATAGTAAGATTTTAGAAATTCTACTCCCTCAGTAGTGATCTCAGGAGAAGCGTCGTAGTATTTAGCCCAAAGTTCAGATCCGTTTTCCTGATCAAGAATTAACTCCTCCCTATCTATCCCGATAAAATCCTGAATTAAACCAAGCTCTTTGGCTGGGTCAGAGATTAGATCCTCGAAAAATACCACCTTGACAGACTCTACCCCTAAAACTTGAATAGAGTTTTTGATATGGGTAATATGCTCACCTTGGCTGAAATAATTATTGAAAGAGGTCGGGCTCTGCTGCTTCTGAAGAATTATATTCGAGAATAGTTTCTTTTCTCCTAACCATTGTGGAGTCATGTTTAAGGCTTTTTCTCCCCATGAATTCTCAGATATAAATCTAGCTTTCAGGACGGGGTTAGTCTTTACTTCATTTACCCCTCGGAAATGTTTGTAATGGGACAGGAACCTAGAGACGGGTTCCCGAACCGTATAGATCATTTTAATCTGAGGTAGATTTCTATGAATTCTAGCCAGAACCTGAGGAGAACACATGTATGCGGGAGTAGTCTCAAAGATAAACGATCCCGGCTCCCTAGCAGGGAGCATACTCTCGTAGAAATCCATTCCTTGACAGTATTTATCTATAGAGTTGAAAAAATGTAGTTCTTTAGTAGACTCTGAGCATAAAAGTTTCGAATGCCGCTTTAAAGAACTGTGAAGTGACGAAGTAGCGCTTTTAGCTGGCCCGCCAACAATGAAATCCGGGAAATTCCCCTTATGCTTAGTCACTCTTTCGATAGATTTAGCTTCTTTAATATTCTCGTCAGTGCCCCCCAATATTAGATCAATGAATTTTGATAGGTCAGTTAACTTCTTGTCTATCAGGTACTTACGGAAACACGACCTCATCTTTTTCACCTTTTCAGCGATGACAGAAACTACCTGATCGTCGATTACGTCAGTTAGATGGATATGAAACGATTTCGCTCCATACTGGACTTTTATTTGTTCTGCGGAAAAATCAAACTCAGATCTCCAAAAACCTATATTATGACTCTTCCCAAAAATCTCTAAATGAAAATCTTTATAAGCTCGATTCATACATTCCTGCTCATAGAACTTAGAGTCTAAAAGGAACCTTTCTTTCCACCAGTTAGGAAATGCCTTATTAGCGCAGAACAAGTATCCTGCGTTGTATCTCCCTACGGAACTGTCCTGCTCCGTATCCTCATGAAAGTGAGGGCTAAAGCAAATATCCCCTGTAAAATTCTCCTGTAGGTTTCCAACTGCTATGATATCTGAATCAAGTAAAAGAGTATTTTCGTTAACTTCTAAGGCTACGTTCATAGCCTCCATTTTCTTGTAGATACATTCTGGTCGATGGAACGTCTTTAGATTATCGAATCTATCCCCAATCTCTAGCTTGATCTTTTCTAAATCTTCTGGATTAGCAGTGAGAGTGTAGAAGATGTTGATAAACTTAAAAGAATCTAAGAAAGTTTTCGATTCATTATCAGCGACGATATAGACAGGTTCCGAATGATTCATTCTTAATGAAAAAAGGAGAATCGCCGCTTCCTTCATTAACTCTTTCGTACATACGAGAGAGAAGCTCTCAATTTTATGTCTCTTTCCAACAGATTTCTCTTTTCTTTTTGAGTCAGGAACCACACTTCCGTTCACAAATTTAGAGGCTACTGCCTCGTTTTTCATTGAGAAAGTTCCGTCTCCATTATCGCGCAGTCCGATACTGAAATTTTTTAGTGCTAGAGTAGGTTCCATTACCAGTTTTCTTTATTTATGATTTCTAAAATTTCAGAGGAAGAATACTCAGGTAGGCCGATTAGATCACGGGTGATTTCTTCAAAAACGAAGGCGGGTTGGTCCCCAACGTAAGACAAGAGAATTTTAGTTCTATCAGAATTACATCTAAAGGAATGTCTTCTCTGGGTAACTTGAGAGAAATCTACTTTGGATATATCTCTCGTTTTGACTACGATAAATGTCTCAGGCATTAGGTTGGGACATCAGGATTAATGATGATTTTCCCCCTGCTAACACAACCGACATAAGCATCATTCGCAGAGTATCTTTCCACGCTATAAACAGCTTCCGTGACGGGAACCGACTCTCCAGTCGTCCCTGTAGCAGAAATATTTATCACAACAATCCCACTGGTTCCATCGCCTGAAATAACCGGGTCTAGTGGTATCAAGTGTCCCGGAGAACCATATGCGTATCGAACAGCCCCTCTCACGCTATTACCGGAAATGTCGATAGGATTCCCATCCGTGTCGTTTATATTAAAAACAACTTCTTGGGATTCTCCCTTGAAAATGGAAATGTTGATAGTACTCATATCTATTGTAGTTACACTTTTTTAGTCTCTTATCCGGTTACGAATTGCTCCGTGAGCTTGTTGGACTTCAGATTGACTCAGTTCTTTTTGATATACTAGGACGGGACCGAACTTCTTGCTCACTCCCCTGTATTTAAACGTCCCATTCTTGATTCTACCTATTTCTACATCACTGTTATCGTCTGTTGGTTCAAAGCCAGAACCGCTAACAGGCTCGTATCCAGTAAGATACTCAGCATTGAAGTAAACGTTCTTACTCTCATTCGACTTGCAATAGGCGATGCTATTCCACCCCTCGGAAACTCCTAGCTCCGTTTTAGTAAGGTCCCCGCTAGGTCCCAAAATCTGTATAGAGCGATTATCTTCAGAGTCCGACATTATAGACATGCTTTGTCCAGAAAGAGCACTATCTCCTTGACCAATCAGGTCAACGTAATTGGACGCTCCAACGTTAGCTTCGGTAAAATTTACCCAGACTATCCAAGAGAAATCCTCTTCCAAGTCTAAAGTAACCGGTTCGTCAATCACGTAAGTATCGACGGCATCTCCTCCAATATAATCGTCAACCCCATCACAGTTACAGGTCATAGCTCCATCTAGAATCGTGAAAGCGGCCCCGTTTAGAAGTACATAGTTATTGATCTTAGCCCCAGCATTGTCGGTATTGATAGTAGCTCGGTCTAAAACATGCTGAAGGCTAGCTGCATCTGTCGTTCGGTAAGTGTCAGTCGTAGGATCGAACCATAGCAAAAGATCTTTCGTTGGGACCGTTCCTGCCTGCAAGAATGAAGGGTGAATCAGCATCAGATTTGCGCTGAGAAAGCAGCAATTACATCGTCTTGGTCTGGACCAAAAGCCGCTACGCAAACCATTCCGGTTTTATCTGCCCCAATAACGATAGGGTCGGCTCCCACAACGCAAAGATTGCCCCCGCTAATCTCGATATCTGCCGTAGCGACAACTCTAATTTGCACATTGGCTCCAATGATTATATTTGAAGCGGTTAGCTCCATATTCTTGCTCGAAGAGAGACTCTGAATTGGACCAGAGTTAAAATCGACATTAAACGCTCCGTGACTCGCATGACTCGCTAGCCCAGAGACTCCGTGGACGAAATGCCCAGTCGCCATAACGACATCTCCGTCATAAGTCAGCTTAGAGTTCCCGCCAAACGACCCATCATCATTAAATTGAATTTGAGTATCAGCTCCACCGGGAGTTCCCGCCCCTCCAGCGGCGCTGCCGCTAATCCGAACTTCGGTACCCTGAATATCTACGGTAACAGACCCATAACCCGATAAATTGACTTCTGGGATAACGCTAGAGCCCGTGATCTTTACATCGGTATTAGATTCCCCCACCCCTTCCCCTTCTAAAAGGACCCCGCTCCCGTTAACTGAGGGACGGTTATAGAACTCGCCAGTCCAGAAGAATCCCGTTCCGGCTTCAAGTTCACCAGATAGAATATAGATTGGGTTTAGTTTTTTTGGGTCAGCCATAGTATTAGGTTATGTAACGGGCAAGGTCTCCGGGGTAAACTGTGCCGTCGAGTAAATCTTGGTGATGGTATTTACGCACGAGCCATCGGTAGTTCTGACGGCTCTTTTAAATTTCGACGCCAAAGCCATTCTGCTTCTCTCTTGGGTCCCGTAAGGTTGACAGAGGTAGACGGGAACTTCCTCACCCGGAGGCCCGCACTCGGCAACCGAATCTGGATTTGGAGTACCGCATGTAATAACATCGTGGACCCCAGATGGAGACGGGCCTTCCCCAAAGAGAGCTTCAAACCTACCAGAGAAGCCGTTGTTGAGAGTTAGCGTCTCTGTACATGGAGAGTCTTCCTCAAGAAAATAGCTAATTCCAGAGCAGGAAAATTTAACTGCAAACGAACATGGGTCCCAGTGGTAGCCCTGAAAATATCCTCTGTTTACGCTAAAGGTAGGAAAAGTCTCTACCACTGCACCCCCAGACGCAATGCTCGTCGTCGGTATCATCTCTGCCCCCATAAAAAATAACTCTCCGGGATGCAAGGGACCCTCGACAGGTGTCAATTCAGCGCTAGCTGCTGGTCCGTCTCGGTATTGGTGCTTAATAGTTCTTACGTGCTCAAATTCCTCCGTACAATCGTAAGTATCGTCTCCACCCTTAACCCCAACTGTATGGTAACTATCTTTCTGGCAATACCCGTGGTTAACCTTATCTCCCAGCCCGTTACATGGATCTGTATTTGCCATAATGCATTCGCAATAGTTAGCTGAGACCTTGCCGTCATATAGGTCAATCAGTGTTTCGTCACTAAACAATCCACTTTCAAGGAGGTTAGATACATTAGGAATATCTTGCCGAAAAGAATACCTCCCAGTTATCTCCGGTACGGATGTTCCCCCGTAGACGTAAATAAGAGTAACTGGGTCGGAGTCATCACAGTGGTTACAATTGACAAAAGCTGATTCTGACTTTAGGAAGGTATCAGTTACCCCACTCTTCATTGTGATGACCCCCGGATAAATTTGGAGGGAAGAGTTAAAGCCCGGAAGTATCCCGCCTGAATTGGGGATATTTGCCCCAACGGAATAGATCCCTGTTCCTGTTTCATAATATAGCGTATTGGGCCGTGTCATCGCCCCTACTACTGCCCCGCAGCCATCGTTATTAGATGCCCCGCACGACTCCTTCGGCCAATTAAATCTATTGGAAGCATTATGCATGAAATAGTTCCCGGTCCCCCAGTTCCCAGTAGGGTCAGTAGTGGGAGAGTGGGGACCGTCCTCGGTATCTAACAGGAAAACCGCTGTAACCTTATGGGTAAACCCTACCCCAGTTCCATAGGTACCCTCAAGAGCGTCTAAGTTAGCCTGTCTTCCGTATCCGCGTGCTAGACAGATAAAACTAGAATCCCCCCAAAACTCAGGGTTATCGGGAGAGTAACCTAGGTCGTAAGCTGCGTTCCCCCAAACGGCAACGTCAGATAGGAGTTTCTCTTGGTCTGCCTCTTTCCAATTATGGATATCTTCTGTCAAGAGGCCGGTTACTAAATATCTTCTTTGGAATTTACGAGTCCAACATGGATCTCCAAAGGGGTCAGGGCTCCCATTCGCTTTATGGGCATCTGGCTTAAAATAAAAATCTTCGGTATCAAGAATAGAGTTGCAACAGGCATCGGCTCCTAATGATTCGTTATCAAATGCATCTATTACTTCGAGCTTATAATGATTATTACTCTCAGAGGAGTATCTACCAACGAACACCCCATGAGTATGGTTAGTGCATACTGTATTATCTAACTCAACCCGATACCAGATATTAGTGTTGATTAGTGCAGCTCCAGTTGAAAATATGTCCGCGTATCCAGTTGAATAGTTGGCATAGGGGCCACCTTCGGAAACTCCTGTTTGCCAAGCGTACGAGATATCGCTCTCCCCAGACGCAAGGACCTTTAAGGAGACGTTCTCTGGATAGAAGATGCTGTCTTGAACGTCGTGAAAGACATTCATTCCTGAGAACGGGTAGGTCTCATCTATATCTACGCACGCTCCCACGTTAATAGGAGGAATAGTCCCCCCTATCTCAGTGAAAGCTGGATTAAATTTATTGATCAGCATTACAATTGACCCTCATAAGCTCCGACCGTATCTGTTTCCGCCCCTCCGAAACTAGTGAAATTCAAGATTCCTATTTTGCCAGCAAGTAGCCCGGTAGGCTTGCTTCCTACAAATACGATGCTACTATCGAAAGTAAGGGTCCTATTAGCTGCTCCAGCCAGAATTCGAGCTGTGACGTTCTTACCTGCCCCCCGATTGCTCGATTGAAACAGGGTGTCCCGTGACAAGGTAATAGAAATTAAGTTCTGGTAATCAAAGTTTATCGTCTGTGTCGCAGTATTAGCTACCGCAGAATGAACGTATTTTACGTTCTCAAGAGTTCCAGAAGTAAGGGTTAGGCTCGTAATGATTGCTTCGCTTGCTGTGACGTTTCCATTATAATTATTGGCCTTAATAAGTCCAGTTACGTCCAAGCTAGAAGTAGGATTAGCTGTTCCTATTCCTATTTTAGTTTCCCCACCAGTTATAATGCTGAAATCTGCGATTCCTACAAACTGGCTATTGGCATTAAATTGGATATGGGTATCACTCCCACCGGGAGTTCCTCCCCCAGCGGACTCGTCGCCACTAATTCGAACAGTGCTTCCGATCAGTTCTACCGTAACTCCTCCGACCCCAGTGAAGTCAGGAGAACCAACATTAATAGAGCCAGTTACTGTTAGAGCTGAAGACTCTTGTCCAGAAATGATAATGTCGGAACCAACCTGAGTGACAGTAACTATTCCCTTGCCCGTGATATCTCCAGAAAGAATCGATTGCCCGCCAGTAACGGTAATTGTTGACCCTCCACCAGCAGCGCCTACCGCTCCGTTCTCACCAGAAGGACCGGTGAACGCCCCAATCTGCCTGACCTCAACCTCAGAATTAAAAGCTGGAGCAGAGCTAAATCGCAACCCCGTTTTATCATAGATATTATAGTTCCCTACGCTTTGTCCACCGGAAGGGGTCTGAACTAGTCCATCGAGACTAACTATGGCAAAGATACTTCCCGAACATTCGTTCGTTAGCTCGAAAATAGTAGTCGATCCATCTCCAGAGAACACGTCAGAATGAAAACCCCCAGTAGGAAGATCGCTAGCTCCTCCCCCAGCGGACTCGTCGCCACTAATTCGAACAGTGCTTCCGATCAGTTCTACCGTAACCCCTCCGACTCCAGTAAAATCAGGGGCGAAAATAAGTGGGGAACCGGTTACGGTTGTCGCAGAAAATTCCTCACCCGAAATCCTAACCGAAGTTCCATCGATAGAAACGGTTACTGCCCCTAGACCGGTGAAGTCTCCAGAGTTGACCTTGATCGATCCAGTGACTGAAAAGTCGGAGTTTGTCGCTCCCCCGCCAGCAGAGCTATCAATAAACACCT
>TARA_R110000824_G_scaffold215949_2_pt1 | contig 15802 bp, 25 predicted proteins | sample TARA_R110000824 | Tara Oceans TARA_R110000824 (sample SAMEA4397747) | marine metagenome | biome: Polar Biome; feature: [MES] marine water layer (ENVO:01000295) within the mesopelagic zone...; material: water (ENVO:00002006), including particulate matter (ENVO:01000060) such...
TGCTACATGCTGACGCGATGGGATGACACCAGCCGGTCGAGACTAGTCAAAGGGTCGAAGCTGGTCGAGGTCGACTTCACTTTTTAGTTACTAACCAGGGGGGGTGACGAGATCATCTCAATGCGGTCAATGAACCGCGAAGGAGAAAGCAATGAGCAACGCAACGACCATGACCGAGGAAGCCGCAACGCAATTCGAAGCCTCCGAGAAGGACGCCCACCAGCAAGCTATCGACCATGAGAATGAGCTTCTCTTCGCTAGAGACATGGCGTATGCGTCGGCGTCCGACGCGGAATTCGAGACCCGACTTGCTAGACGAGCATTGGACAGGGCGAAGCGAACGTATGAGTTGGCTGTAGCCAATGAGGAGACCCTGATCGACATAAAGGAAGACGCTATCGAGGCATACGAGGACGCGGCGTTTGAGACTCGATGTGCCTTCCTGCTAGCTTGCCAGGCAGTTATCAATTCTTAACATTCAATTCATGCGGTCAACGACCGCCAAGGAGAACGCGATGACGATTCGCCAAGAAGAAGAGCTTGTTCTATGTGACGTGTGCGGTTACTACGTCGATGGGGACGACCCAGCCTATGCATGCACCTGCCAGTGCCGCGATGCGGAACTGTTGCTCGCCAAACTCGACAAGGAGGACCTCGGGGGGGTGACGACGCGGGTCGCCGATCAATTTGTCCGCGAGCAGGAAGAGGCCCGGGGCGCTCAACGACCGCGGGTCGCCGATCAATACAAGAGCCTACCTACTGGATTGACAAGCCTCGCCAATGACCTCGATTGCGAAGTCACCTACGCGAAGGACAGCTTGCTCAACGAATTGGATGCACTGATACGCGACCTCAAGTTGGCCCGACAGTCTGCGGCTGATGGCATCCAAATCGGAAACATCTCTGGACTCGTTGTTGGTGCATCGGGGGCCAAGGTTGATTCGGCCAACGCCAGACTCATCACCGCTACGATGACGAACAAGTTGGTCAGAAACGTCTACTTAAGTACTTTAAGTACTTAGTACCTAAGAGAGAGCGCTTGGCGCTCTCTCTCTTAGTCTTTCATTACTGCAACGACACCAAACCAAACAGGAGAGCATGATGTTCCCAGAACTACCGCTCGACCCGCCTGACGATGAGCCGCCTGAATGTCCTCAGTGCGATGCGCCGCTGTCAACAGCACGCCGTGACTTCGCTGAGTGCGAATCATGCGGATGGGTGAACGAACCAGATTTCAGTATGGAGGATGACCGGTGAATGATTTCCCAATGATAGCCGTTGAGCTGATAGCTGTCGGCGTGGTGATGACGATGGTGTACTTGATGCTGGACGTAGTGACTGAAGTGCTATGGGGGGGGGACGATGACGACGTGGTCTGATGCTGACTGACCAATTGAGAGGCAGGCAAGAACACACAGCATGAGCGTTATTCGTATAACAAATCTACAAGAGGATCTTCAATGAAAGATAAGAATCAGTCGATCAGTTGTGAGCAGGTCATCAAAGCACGTAAGGTTTCCACGCCGTTCGTCGCACTGGAAACACCAGACCCGGGAGCTACGAGTAAGGCCCTATTCTCTGCCATCGACAGCTATGACGGTGGATCGAAGCCGTCCACGACTTCACCCCAATTCCTCTGGGATGCGGTCAACGGCATACGGTCCTACAATGAACTCGCGCAGACGGCGCTGCCGTCGATGTTAGATCCCGTGGGGGGTGACGCGCTCGCCACCGCCCACCCAACGCAAGCACTGATCGTGCTTGCTTCGGCACCAGCCGGTTCGTTTATCGTCATGGCGAACATGCACCTCTACTGGGAAGCGTCACGACTGGACCCGAGTGTGGTGCAAGCCATCTGGAATCTGCGAGACATCTACAAGCGCAACAGGCGGATGCTCGTAATGACGATGCCAAGTTGCGTGCTACCAGCGGAACTTCGCCACGACGTTGTGGTCTTCTCGGAACCGTTACCGAAGTGCGAGGACTTCATACCAGTCATTGAGAACTTGCATAATGACGCGAAACTAGACCAGCCGTCAGACGAACTCATGGACAAAGCGATTCACGCCTTGAGCGGTCTAGCCATACAGCAAGGCGAGCAAGTGGTTGCCATGTCGCTACGGACGGAGGGACTCGACATTGACTCGCTGCGTGAACATCAGCACGAGACAATCAAGCAGACACCCGGCGTCAAGGTCTGGGAAGGCGACACGAGATTCGATAGCCTGCGCGGGCTTGATGCGCTGACTGACTTCATTCGCAGTTGCATCAACGGCAAGCGACCACCACGAGCGTTCGTCTTCATAGATGAGATTGAGAAGATGATGTCTGGCGCATTCGGTGGTGACTCAAGCGGCACGTCGCAAGAGCAGCACGGCTACATGCTCCAGTTCATGGAGGACGAGAGGGCTGACGGCGTTCTCCTTGTCGGTTCTGCTGGAACAGGTAAGACGGCAATCGCACAAGCGAGTGGCAATGAAGGTGATTGTCCGACGCTTGCTATGGACTTCGGTGCGATGAAGGGCTCGCTCGTTGGCGAGACTGGGCAAATGACACGACAAGCGTTTGAGGTAATCAAAGCCATCGGACAAGGGTCGATATTCTTCATTGCGACTTGCAACAACATCGACTCGCTACCGCCTGAGCTACGACGACGGTTCAAGCAGGGCACATGGTACGTCGACATGCCAGACGCAGCGGCACGCAAGTCACTGTGGAAGTTGTACGGCAAGAAGTTCAACGTGAAGACGACCGGCGTTGACTTCGATGAAGGCTGGACTGGGAGCGACATTAAGAACTGCTGCGAGACGGCCGACCGTCTCAGCATGAGTTTGAAGGAGGCTTCGCGTTTCATCTGTCCGGTGGCGAAGTCGAGTCCAGAGGTCATCCGTAAGCTGCGACGGTTGTCGCACAACCGATTCCTTGACGCTTCGAAGGGAGGCACATACCAGGACGCTACCGCACCATCGACCGACGATAGCACGGCAGTCATCATTAGCGACACATCGCCAGATCGTATCTTTGACATGAATGAGTCGTAATCAGTTGACGGGGGGTGACAGCGTCCTGCTGTAACGCATTTTGTAACGCCTATAAAGGAGACATCAATGAGTCACGTGGCAAACGTCGAAGTAGAGATCAACGACCTCACCGCACTCAAGACGGCGTGCGACAAGCTCGGTCTGGAGTTCAAGCAAGGACAGACTACATACGAGTGGTTCAACAGTTACCTCGCTGATTCAGATGTCGGTCGTCAGACGGTTCGTGATGGCTTCAAGCCAGAAGACTTCGGAAAGTGCGAACACGCCATCAAGGTGCCGGGTTCCGAATATGAAGTGGGTGTCGTCAAGAGCCCAACCGGCAACGGCTACCGTTTGATCTACGACGAGTATGGATCACAAGGACAAGCAATCACTAAGCGTCTAGGAGGCACGCAACTGACGAAGCTCAAGACTGAGTATGGCGTGGCGCGTGCGACAAGTCACTTACGTCGGAATGGCTATCGTGTCGCTCGTCGCGTGCTAGCGAATGGAACCGTCAAGATCACGGGGGTGCAGTAATGAGATGTTGTATCTGCTCGGACAATCGCATTGATGATCTATACGGACACAACGCGGAGCCAGTCGCGCCGGGTCGCTGCTGTGACTATTGCAACTCCACGGTTGTGGTGCCAGAGCGTATCAAGCGACTGGTGATGCAACGGCACGCAGATGAAACAAGGCGCATCTTCAAGGAGAAGGAGGATGGGTAAGGAGCTTCCGTTGTTCTCCTGTCTCGTGAGTGAGTCTGAGGAACGGTTCTTGGACTTCCATCGAGAGAACCCGCACGTATACGACCATCTCCGCAGCCTGTGCATCGACATTCGTCGAAGAGGGGTGACGCGATTTGGTATACGAACGGTCTGGGAGCGACTGCGATGGCACGCCAGATTTGAAACGACACGAGCGCCGGGAGAATGGAAGCTGAACGACCACTACACGAGGCACTATGCTCGGCTCCTAATGTCGCAGGAGCCTGAGTTGGCTGGGATGTTTGAGACTCGCGGTTGTAATGAGTAACGAGTATTGGAGGACATAAAGAATGAAAACTATCAACGTGACCATTGATACGGACGGCAACATCGAAGTCGAGACATCAGGGTTTGCTGGTGCTGAGTGCAAGAAGGCAACGGCAGACCTGGAACGACAGCTTGGCAAGGTCACCGATGACGCGGTGACTCCTGAATACCACAAACGACCTGTCACTACTATCAAAGCGAGGAGCTAATGATAACCATCACGATCCAAGGCGGTCGCATGGAGTTCATATACACCGATAACCTTGCACCGCTGCTCGATGAAGGCGATGCGACGGTGCAACGAGTTAGCCACGTAGAGCCATCGTGCGCTGATGGTGCGCACGGGTGGACGGCTGACATGTCGCCGGTCAACGGTCCGGTGCTTGGACCGTTCACATCTCGCGCCGAAGCACTTGACGCCGAACACGTCTGGCTTCAACGTGAACGAGGTCTGTAGTGGCGAAGCAAGCTGGACCGTTCACCGTGCTTGGTCGTTTCAACAGCACGCGCAACCCCGAGAACATCTACGTGGTGAAGAGGCACCACGACATCGCAGAGACCAACAGCAAGCACATCAGTTGCAACTGTCCCGGTTGGCGCTTCTCGCCCAAGCGTAACAACGGAAACTATACGTGCCGTCATATTGAGTATGTGGAGGACCACGGGCACGGCACGATACAGAATCACAAGTACCTAGATACAGACATCGGTCGTGCGGCTAATAGTCTCAAGAAGTTCAATGAGCCAAAGGCGATACTGGCAAGAGCGTGTCAGTCAGCCAACGTCCATATAGGCAATCATGCGTTCAGACAGTTACTCGCAGCGCTGAAGCCGCATCTTACTGGGGTGACATCAACATCATCGACTACCACACCAACCACCACAACGAACCCAACAGACGACTCTCTGCGCGTCATCACGCTCGACTAAGAGGCCACCAACATGACAATCGACAAAACGTCCATCTCAGATCTTTCTAGCCGCGCCGTTTATCTAGTCGTTGACTGTAACTTCATGGGTTCATGGAAGCGTGTTGAGACGAAAGACACAAGCACTGAGGTTCGCGCAAGGAAACGTCTCGTCAAATCTGAGGCCATCACGAACATACGGCAACTCGTCGGGCGTCAGCGTCGGATGCTTCGGAAGTTCTCGTTGAACTCTCTGTTTCGTCCTGGCGTGTACGTCGTGCCGCTGGACTATGTGGAGTTGGTTGATGACAAACTGAAGGCATCGCAGGACGAGATGAAGACGCTAAAAAAAGAGTTGAAGTCTCAGTGGTCGGAAATCATCAACGAGGCCAAGGATCGACTTGGCAAGCACTTCGATCCAAGTGATTATCCAAGCGCTGAACGTGCTGCTGCTTCCTACGATCTGAGCTATCGGTATGTGCCCATCGCCGATACGCCTGAGATTCTCAAGACGGTTGCCGCTGACGCATACAAAGAAGACCTTGAGCGTTCACGCAAAGAGACAGAGAAGGAGTTGCAGGCGTTCAGAGATGCGTTGCGTCTTACATTGCTCGGCATCATCGACAAGATGCGTGCGACGTTAACAAAGCCAGACGGAGAGAAGCGAGTGTTCGGCCAGCGGTTCTTCAAACGCCTCGATGAGTTCCTCGACACGTTTGAGACAAAGAACCTAAGCGATGACGGTGCGCTGTCTGCTGTGGTCTTGCAGTTGCGTCAGGTCGCCAATGGTGTCGACATTAAAGACCTGAAGGGGTCAGTCGAAACACAGGTCAAGCTCGACACGTCGCTAATCAAGATTGGTGAGGCCATGTCGAGCATGATTGAAGGTGAAGGTCGCGCCATTGATCTCTCATAGACGCTGACAGGGTGACGGGCGTATCTTCCCCACGCCCGTCGCCCTGTTGTCTCTTACGGGGCGTTCTCGCGCCCCATACAGCCATATCAAAGCAAGGATGAGACAGTGAATACATTTCAAAGTAGAAGTTCCCGGCTTCGTCAAGCGGCCGACCTTATCGCTTCTGTCGTTGAACTACTAGACAAGACTGGAGGCACATGCGAGGAGTGTGGAACGACGCGACGATACAACTGGGACGAGTACCGGGTGGCGATGTCGCTAATTCAGATGCCGAGGAAGCTCAGGGAGTACGCGAGCCAATTTGACAACGATCCCAACCCACGCCATCAGGAGGGGTGACGCGATGCTCGCTACGCAATACGATGACCTCGATGGCTTGACTGCGCAATGGCAAGCACACGACCAGAACAAAGCGCTAATTGAGGAGAGCGGGTTTCAAGGTGCGCTACAACCGCATACGGTAGAGACGCTATACATCGCTGAAACGTATTGTTTCCATCAAGAGGCAATCGAGAACATCTGGGCGGCATCGGAGTCGATGCCCGAAGACGCATCGCTGACTTCAGCCATGCTTGGCTCATTGCCGAGGGCCGGTTGGTGGTGGTTTACGGTACCGCTACCTGTGGTGACATGTGCGGACGAGCAACCGGTGGTTGCATTGTTGTGGGAGAGATACCCAAGCGGACTCTGGATCAACGCTTTCGTTGAAGCGGGTATGACTACATGGGCTGGCACTGATCTTCTGCAACGAGTCTATACGCACGGCAGATATAGGAACGGGGTGATTCTCTGTCCAACGGCTGCGTGGACGTTTCCGACCGGCGTAAGCATGGCAGACATGCCCGCTGGTATGAGGAAGGGGTATGAAACAACCAATATGAAGGAAGGTGTCGATGCACTAGGGATGGACGGAACTGTGACCGCTTCTCTCATGCTGTCGAAGTTCGTTGCTGCGGCAATCGTGTGGATGCAGCAGCGTGTTGTGCTTACGGAACCGGCGACTGTTGGACGCCAGATAGGTCGACAGCTTCAGCGCGAACACAAGCTGGCAAAGCGTCCGGCCATCAGAGTCGTCAAGCTCAGACGCAAGGCCACAGAGTCTAACGAGCATCATGCGTCTGAAAAAGAGACACGGCGGGAATACTCCTGCCGGTGGGTTGTTAATGGTCACTGGCGCAAGCAACCCTACGGACCCAGAGACAACCCGAAGTACCGTGCGGTCTGGATTGACGGCTACGTCAAGGGACCGGAGGAGATGCCATTCAAGGAAACGAAACGGTTGTTTAGCGTCAAGCGATAGGAAGGGATGAACGAGTGGAAGAGAGAACTAGTATCAGACGGCGAGGTCGCCCGACTCGGTTTCCAGGCAAACCGCACAAGGACCGGCTGACGGTATCGCTCACACGAGCATGTCGTGAACACATCGAGACGTTGTCGCATCGCATGTCGTGCAGTTTGTCGGACGCGGTCGAGTACACAATCTGGCAGACACCGAATATCACCATCACATCTACTGGAGGAGCGAATGAATAAGCTAGCCACTGAACTCGCGGTCGTTGAAGCATCTGACATCATGGCAGCGCCAAGCGCTGACGAATTGGAGTCGAACGTCCGTAGGTATCAGGACATGCAGAAGACACTCGACCGTCTGATGCCTGATCAAATTGTCGAGACGGGTGCAAATGCTGATGGGACGCCAAAGCTCTTCCGGCGCAAGGGATACTGGAAGGCTATCGCGCAGGGATTCAATCTGAACGTTGCACTCGTGAGCGAGGAACGTCAGGACTACGGTGACGACTTCGGCTACTGCGTTACCTACAAAGCGTCCGACCCGCGCACGGGTCGATTCGCTGATGGTGATGGTGCGTGCTTTGCGAGTGAGAAGGCACAGCGTCGTGGTGGCATCGGTGGCACCGAACACAACGTCAGAGCGCACGCGCATACTCGCGCAACGAATCGTGCGGTCAGCAACCTTGTGGCGTTCGGAGAGGTCAGCGCTGAAGAACTGGAGACAACTGACCGGTCAGCACCACGGCAACGAGCCGTGGCACGCACAGCCACATCGAACGCGGCACCGTCACGAGCGAAGCCAACGCTTGAAGACCACGACGGTCCCGAGAAGATCACTGAGGTGAAAGCGACAAGCGTCTGGAAGAACGGGACGACGGTGCACAAGATCGTCAGCACTCGTCGAGTCTATACATGCCTTGACGATGGTCAGGCGTCGTGCGCTCAAACGTCCATCGACCGAGACTGCGAAGTGGAGATTGAATACGTGGAACAGATCACCAAGCCACGCGACGGAGCAGAAGGCAGACCCTACAACGCGCTGAAGGCTATCGCGCTGGTGGAAAGACCCGTCGAGTCGACACTAGGATCTCCCGTGCTAGCCGAACCTGTTGATGTCACGCCAGACCTTGACGACATCCCGTTCTGATGCGCTGTCCACATTGCGGCAACGATGATCGCCGCATGATCGAACGGAATGGTGAGCGTGGTTGGTACTGCGTCGTCTGTGCCAAAACGTTCATCAGCACGTAACCTTGAAGGGGCGCTCCAGTCGGGGCGTCCCTTCTCTTCATCGGAGGCATCAATGATCCGCGTCACAGAGTTGCTGCGTTGGGCCGGGGTGACGACACCAATACCAAGCACGCCAGCGGTGCGAGCCGCACTCGTGCGAGGCACAGCGGTGCATGAGCATTCGGTCGAGATTGAACCGCACGTTGTCAACGGAACGAACGATGCGTTCATCGCCACGCTACCTCAGCCGCTGCAAGGCTACTGCCATGCGGTTGCACGATTCGCGGAACGCTTCACGCCACAGTGGGATGAGGTAGAGGTGAGAAAGGACGACCCAAGCATTTGCCTGACAGGTTGTCCAGATCGCGTTGGTCTGATCAATGGTGAGCGAGTCATCATCGACTACAAGACAGGAGGCATGGCAAAGTGGCATAGGTTACAGATCGCGCTGTATCAGATTTTGGTTGAACGGTGCGGCGTCAAAGGCGACCGCGCTTATCGCATTGACAAACGCATGAACGTATACCTTGCGGCAGACGGTAGCTTCCGTCTCGACAGCTATCGTAAGCACGAGGACATTCTTGACGCATGGAAGATCATCACGCGCTACCACGAAGTTGAAGTGTTCGGCGTAATCAGAGAGGCCACCAATGAAAATTGAAGCACTGACCAAACCTTATTTCTCGAAACCGATGGGACCCGACGACCTGCCACCGCAACTTGTCACGTCGGAAGACTCTCGACTTGCTGAACACATGATTGCAGCGTATCGATCTATGCGTGCCGAGGTCGTCAAGACCTACACGTCAATGCTCTTGCCGCTGAACAAAAAGCGGAACGTGATACTCGCGTGGAAGCGTGACGACGTGCTTGAGATTGACGCTGCTGTGGAACGTGCGTCGACGTTGCTGATGGACTATCGCACGCGAGCCGCACTCGCACGCGAAGCGAAGGCTGAAGCCACACTCGCCAAGGCGCACGCCGAGGCACAGCAATGCCAAGACGAAGAGGTGGAGTTCCTTCAGACAGCGGCGGACCTTGCGAGCGACACCGAATTGGCCGATGCGTTGATCTCGCAAGCCGAAGCGGTGAGACAAGCACCGCCACCGATGGTCGCCGTCATGGATGACACGCTACCGGAACAGACAAAGGCTGACTCACCGATCATCGAGCGCAAGAGATACTCAGGAAGTTGCCACGACCTGATGCGACTGATTCAAGCTGTTGCGGCTGGTCACATCACACCGAACGCATTGTCTCCGAATCAGAGTTGGCTGAACGCGCAAGCGGAAGCGATGCGTGAGGAGTTCGACGTGCCCGGTTGTGAGCTACAGGTGAAGTCATCGTTCGCACGCAAGGCGACACGGTCATGAGTGAAGACCAAGGGTCGCCGCTGTCCCTGTTGACGAACTCCGATCTGGAGGAGTGCGTCGTCGGTCAGATCATCATGCACCACGGCTGGCAGTTGTATTCGTCTCTCGGTATCAAGCAGGAACACTTCTGGAATCCCGCATGTCGCAATCTGGTTCGCATTGCTGCGAAGCTGGTGTCAGACGGCACGTCGCCTGATTCGGTTCTGCTTCGACAGGGCGGTGGTTCGGCTATTGCGATCAGCCGTTGCATGGATAACACCGTTGCGTTGAACGAGGAGAACGCCAAGTGGATGCTTGGTCAGCTGCGCGAGCTTTCACGTGCGCGTCGGATCTATCACGAGGCGCAAAACCTTGAGCAGCGTCTGTCTGAGGCGAGCGCATCAGCGCAAGACATCGTCGGTGAGCATCTTGAAGCTGTAGACACTATCGTCAGAGAGTCGTCAGGTGGTGGCATCGTCATGGACTCAGAGGCTCAGCACGCCGCAGCGGTTGCGCTGTCACAGGAACGCACGTCAGGTCGACGGGTGTGGTTGGGGTTGCGCGAACTCGACAAGGTTATCAACGGTCTATCGTCTGGCGAGGTGCTTGGACTGGCAGCGCGACCCGGCATCGGCAAGACGTTGTGGATGGGTCGGTACATACGGTCAGTGATGGACTACGAGATCCCAGCGTTGATGTTCTCGCTGGAGATGCCAACGGCGCAGATCGTTACGCGACTGGTCCAGCAAGAGTGGAATATGTCGCGGGAGAAGGCACTGGAAGCCATGGGCGGCAGCTTGATCTCATCAAGCCAGTACCGCGAGACGTTCAGCCGGTTGCACATATGCGACCGCGCCGGGATGTCTGTGGCTGAGATGGAGGCAACAACGATGCGAGTGAAGCGACAGCACGATATTGGTCTGGTGTTGATCGATCATCTTGGGCTTGTTGGAGGTCACAGCGATCTGAAGCCGTACGAACGCACGAGCTACAACAGCCGAGAGATCAAGGACCTCGCTAAGCGATGCGAGGTTCCCGTAGTGCTGGCATTGCAAGTCAATCGTGATGCGGGGGGTGACGGGTCCATCCCGTTGTCGTTGTCGTCAACGCGGGACTCAGGCGTCACTGAGGAGGTGGTTGACTACCTCGTCGGTTTGCATCGGCCTGAACGGGGATCTTCACTGACGGCTGTTCAGCGGCACGCCTTTCAGGATGTCGTGATGGCGCGAGTGCTGAAAAACCGCAACGGTGCGGTCGGCTGCGAGGCAGCGGTGCACATCGATCCCGAGACGCTGGTGTGGACGGAGCGTCACGCGCTGCGCACGCCTGAAAGCCGTCGCCGGTCAGCGTAGTAAGGCGTAGGCGTCAAGAAAGTAGACCAAAAGGCTGGACAAGCGTTCTCGGACGTGAGATGCTGTCGTTGTTCACACGCAACAGGTCTGATGGTAATAAGGTTTCAGGTTTCAGGTGTTCCACGGCCAAAGGGATCTATGCGTGGATTCGTCCCGAAGGGTTGGACCAGACCCGTCCTCACGAACAGCAGTCCAGCGGTCAAAACCTGGGAGCAAGCAATCCGCCTTGTTGCTCAGGATTATTCTGCGGCATTCACCACTGACCCAGTTCGGGTGCGTCTGAGTTTTGCGATGCCGTGCCCGAAGAGCCTGTCCCGTGCGGCGTCCCGCCGACCGCACATCAAACGACCGGACGTGGACAAGCTCGCCCGTGCTGCGCTTGATGCGCTGACGGGCGTGATTTTCAAAGACGACTCACAAGTGTACTCACTCCACGCGGTGAAACGTTACGCTCTGGAAGGCGAAGCACCGCACGTCAACATCGGAATATCTACGAGGCATAAATGAACGAGGATTTAGTGATGTCAACGACAGACAAGACGTTCGACATCGACAGCTTCACCTTCTCCCCGACTGGACTCAAGCCACGTGAAGGCGAGTTCGACATGGATCAATGGCAACGCTTGGGTGAGTTCATCCGGCTGACAAATCAAGCGTGTCAGTGGTGGTGGGGTGATTGGCTGAACATGGGGGAGGACAAGTTCGGAGAACATGCGGCGCAAGCGCTTGAAGCAACTCGATGGGACGAGGAAACGCTTCGGGTTTATGCGTGGGTCTGTCGAAACGTTCCACCGGCGACTCGTGTTCCTGGCGTGCCCTTCAGTCACTACCAGTGCCTCGCTAAGCTGCCAGAGTCCAAGCAATTGGAATGGGCTGAGAAGGTTGCCAGCGATGACCTGTCTGTTCGGCAACTACGACTTGCGATGAAGGGCGACACGACCGATGAGTCGCAACCGTGCGTCTTGATCCGTTGCAAGAACGCTGCTGATGCCGACACGGTCGAGGCGTTGCTGCCCAAGAACGTTCTTGCCATCTGCGAGGTCGAACGCACGACTAGAGTTCGCAAAGCCTGAAGCAATGCCAGCGATACCCAAGCCACCGTTGCGCAGAGTAGAACGCCAGCGCCAGAAGCGAGCAGATAGCGCGTGGGTGAAGTCTGTGCGTGAGAAGGTCGTTGACCGTGACGGTGGCTGTAGAGCGTGTCAAGGAATGGGAACAAAGCCTGACCTGATGTTCCCGTTGCAGATGCACGAGTTGGTCTATCGCAGCCAAACGCGAGGACTCCCGATAGAGGAACGTGTCAACACGTCTATATGCGTATTGCTTTGTGCGAGATGTCATCGAGACTTACACGCGAAGCGTTTGGCTGTGCACATCGAAGACGCAGCACAAGGCGCTGACGGCACATTGAAATTCAAAAAATGGCAGGAGGACGATTGATATGGGGTTTTGGGTTATCACGTTGGGGTGCGTGTCACTGGGATTCTATATTGGGTGGCTGTCATTTAATGGTCTTCCTTCCAATTGTATTGGTCGCTACTACATGAAAGACCAGCAAGACTTTGAGCGTTCCCAAGCGTATTTTGAGCTTATGAGCCGTATCGATAAAGTTCAAAGAAGCAAGAGTGTTGACTGCCTATGAATGTTCTGATTACCGGCGCAACCGGCACACTGGGTCGTGCGATCTTGCGCTATGCGTTGGAACGTGACGATGTCACCCGTCTCGCAGCGTTCGCACGTTCTGAGTCAAGGCTTGCCGAACTCGTCAACGAGTTCGGCCATTACGAAGCGTTCCGTCCATTCCTTGGTGACGTGAGAGATGAATCACGCCTTCGTGATGCGTGCGTGGGGATGGACACAGTCATTCATGCGGCAGCGCTCAAGCGAGTCGATGACGGTGCATACAATCCACTGGAGATGCACAAGACGAATGTCGTTGGCAGTATCAATGTGGCGAACGCGGCACGCGCTGAAGGCGTCAGGAACGTCGTGCTGGTGTCGTCAGACAAGGCAGTCTCTGCGACCAATACGTATGGCGGGAGCAAGTATCAAGCTGAGAACTGTCTGCGTGAATTGAACGCGCACTCGGCACCACGCGGCACACGTATCTCATGCGTGCGGTATGGCAACGTGCTTGCCAGCACGGGAAGCGTCTTGACGATCTGGGACAGACAACGCCAGCGCAACGAAGCGCTGACAGTGACCGACGATTCGATGACTCGTTTCTGGATGACCATCGACGACGCTGTGAAGCACATATTCAAGGCGATAGATATTATGCGCGGCGGCGAGATTATCTTGCCGGTCATGCGTAGCTCCACGATTCATCTACTGGCGAGCGCCTATGGTCACGTATTCAAAGGATTGGTGGAGGGATATGAATCCAACATACGGTCCATCGGAGTACGTTCAGGTGGCGAGAAGCGGCACGAGGATCTAATGAACGAAGACGAGGCCACTCGTGCCATTGCACAAGAAGGTGTCATCGTCATACCGCCAGCGGTGCACTCGTGGACAACGGATGAATGGGAAACAGACGACACCGTCAGCATCCCGAGTCCATATCGTAGCAACTCAAAAGAGTGTCTCACCTACACAATCTATGAGCTTGCTGAACTTATCTCCAGTCAGGTCAAAGTTAGTCTCTAGAGGGAATGGCATCAGACTCAGTCGCTGTCGTGATCGGTCTTGGGTCTATGGGGCAGCGGTACGTCTCGCATTTCCGCAGTCAAGAGAACACGACGGTCATCGGATGTGATCTAAAAAGCGAAACATTTCCAGACGGTATCAATTGCGTAGAGACTGTCAGCGAGTTACTCGACACCACGACTCCTAGCATCGCGGTAATTGCGTCACCGGCTCCACATCATCTCGACACGTTGTTCGCACTACAGGAACAGCACCCGCGCTGCTCGGTATTGATGGAGAAGCCTGTCACTGATCAGCAATTGACTCAGACTGACTTTCTACGATGTCAGTCGTTGATGGACAGGACTATTGCGGTCGGCTATTGCTGGCGTTTTCATCCGTATGCGCGACAGCTCTATGCGTCACGTCGATCTATTCGTGACATTACCTTGTGCGTGAGCAGCGACATGCGCACGTGGCCTGGAAACCATTACGTTGACCCGCTGCGAGAGTTCTCGCACGAGATTGATTTGGTGAGCTACCTCACGTCAACGCAGCGTATTGAGAATGTCAGCTTCACGGGAGGAATGTATTGGATAGACGGGACACATCGTCTGGGCAGATGGAGTGTTCGCATATTGCCGTTTGAAGAACCAGCGTCAAGATTCGTTGAGGTCGTGATGTCAGACAAGACTGTAGTGAGTCATCACTGGGACGTAAGACCTCGCACCATCGAAGCCATGTATCGGGATCAAGCATTACAAGTCACGCACGCAAACGGACCAGAAGGGTTGTTCTGTTCGTTACGAGAAGGCATTCAGACGACGCTACTTGTTGACGAGATCGAAAGTCGTCTCAGTCTGAACGATGCAGCCTGGAGAATTATGTAATGCAGTTTCACGGGATTTGGTAATGACTAGACATAGACGAATTTATCCTTTTGCGTATGTCATAGCCGAGGCGGGTGCTTGCGGCGATGCTAATCTGGATAAGATGCTGGCTCAGATAGACGCTTGTGCCAAGGCTGGCGTCTCTGCTGTCAAGTTCCAATGGACAAGTGACGCCACGGCAATGGCAAAACGTCGCGGTCGAGCGTTCGCTGACGGATACGCAGATGTGTATAAGCGGTACCTGATGTGGCCTGAGGAATGGCATTACCAATTGCGTGAGCGGTGTGACGCATTGGGCGTGGACTATATCTGCACGGTCTACATGCCGAAAGATGTGCATGTCATAGACCGACACGTGTCGAAGTTCAAGGTGTCCAGCTTTGAGGCACTGGACACTGAGCTTCATAGCGAGGTTATGGCGCACTGCGACGATGGTGATAAGCGCATGATCTTGTCTACGGGTATGTGTTCGTATGAAGATATTGAAATGCTGTCGTTCGTGTTTGCCAGTGCTAATTGCGTTGATCTACTCCACTGCGTCAGTGCTTACCCGACGCCGTTCGATGCCATGAACCTCTCTAATATTCATTTCCACGATCTCGATGGTTATTCAGATCACACGTCACCTCAATTGACGTGGACCGGTGCGTTGGCATTCGCAGCGGGGGCGCACATCATTGAAGCGCATATGAAGCTCGACACAACCGACCCATCGAATCCTGACGCAGCACACGCCATGACTCCAGCGCAATTGTCTGACTATGTGCAACGGATAGAAGTGGTCGAAAAGTCCATGTATGTGATTGAGGCAGACAACCAGAACGAGTCATCGCCCCATGTCGAAGACAAGATGCGTCCGTATCGGTTTGGTTCCAATCCCGTTGGGGTGGTGTAGGAAATGGGCGCAATTACGCGAACGGTTGGCTTTTTGGCGGTTCGAATCCCGTTAGGGTAGGGTCCAAGATGGCAGAAATCACATTGCGTAGAGCAACGCTTGAGGACAGCAAGATCATATTCAGGTGGCGCAATGACATCGAAGCACGCACGGTGTCTCGGTCGACCCTTGAAGTGGGATGGGAAGAACACTGCTCGTGGTTCGATGAACGACTTGCACTAGACCATGACGAGTCGATATGGATCATTCTGCAAGATGACATACCGGTTGGTAGCGCTCGCATC
>TARA_R110000824_G_scaffold95302_5_pt1 | contig 15764 bp, 20 predicted proteins | sample TARA_R110000824 | Tara Oceans TARA_R110000824 (sample SAMEA4397747) | marine metagenome | biome: Polar Biome; feature: [MES] marine water layer (ENVO:01000295) within the mesopelagic zone...; material: water (ENVO:00002006), including particulate matter (ENVO:01000060) such as......
AGCAGTAGCACTTCCATCATTATAGTCAAATAAAGCTTTATCAGCAACTGCGTCATATGCTGCTGCATCTTGAGCATCTGGTAAATCTACATCTCCAAGATTAAAACCAGCTCTTAAAACACATTGGTATGCAGGATAATCATATACTCCTGATGCATTAGCATTAGCACCATCTCCTCCATATTTCATATCTATAACTTGACTTTGATACCACCTTTTACCCATTTCATCTCTTGGAGGTAAATAAGGTACTATAAGGTCATCGTAGTTAAATCCTGCTAACTCTTCATTAGGGGCTGCTAATTCTTGGTTTTCTACATATATATCATTTAAATCTTTATCTAGTTGTTTTCGCTGTATTTTACCAACCCAGTTTGGAGAAGAACCTCTAAGGGGACCATATCCTATTCTAGACTCTTTATTATAAGGAACTATAGAAGCTGAGTTAGAGTGAGTTATACCTTCTCTTAATAGCTTAGGAGAGTTAGTACTATCTTCAATATTATCTATATCTTCTATAACATGAAGAGAGTTGCTTTTTGAATCAAATGCTATTAAATTACTTGTTTCACCATCATACATAATACCTATATCAGTCGCCTCTAATCTTAGACCTTTTCCCTCTTCTATTTCAAGCTCAAAAGGAGCTTGTCCATTTGTATCCCATATTCCATTATTAATAGGTGCACTTATAGTATCAAGAACTCCTTGCTCAGAAGGTAATTTATAAAGCTCAATTTTATTTCCTCCAGAAGTTGTCTTATTAGTAATAGTATATACACCTGGAACTACATTAAATTCTGTAGCACTATCTACATCTATCCATACATTTGTACCTATCGACCATCCATCAGACCAGTTATTAGTAAAAGCACTTACAGTTACTACTGTATAATTTTTATACTGTCCTCCACCTAAACTTTCAGGGTCATATATTCTTGAATTTAATGCAACACCTGTTATATTTACCTTAGTTATTGTTGAAGGTTTTTTAAAAGATTTTGGAAATATTAGCTCTGAAACTTCAGAACCATATTGATTAATATTTTCACCTATATTTAATTCAATACTTTGTGGAGTTAGCTCTACAGTATAATCGTCATCTCCTATAGAAGCTTTACAAAACTGACTCATTGAATAAGTATCTGTATCATCATCAGATAAATACAATCCTGATAAAGCATTCCACTTTGTTATAAACAAATCTCTTATTTGCTTTCTGCTATCAATAGTATCATCCCAAGAGCTGATATATAAATCTAAAACATTAGAAGTAAAAGCTGAAGAATCTCTCCATTTTGGAGCGATATCTTTACTATATACTATAGTATCGTCATCTGCATAATCTGTGTAAAAATAGGTAGGCGAGTCATTAATTGCTCCTGAACCTGTTTTTAATTGAATATATATGTTTCTAAGGCCTTCTGCTGTCTTTAAAATCATAACACTGTTAGTTGGATACATATCTACACCTGCATTAGGCCAATATGTTTTATGCCTATCTAAAGCAGCTGTATCTACAAAAATACTCCCTACTGTATATGTAATAACCATTTTACAATTAGATGCAAATGCACCATTAGCCATAGTTATTTTACCACCTAGTGAAATAGATGTTATTTCACTGCTAGAAAGAGTAAAAGTATCATTTCCTGCAGTACCACTATTACTTGTAACTGCTATAGATACAGTACTATCAATTATCCATCCTCCATGAGGATTCCATCCTATGTAAGTATCTGGGTCTCCAGATATATCAAATCCAGTAGTATCAGTAGTTTCTTTAGTCCAATGACATACTTGAGTACTTCTATACACTTCAGGTATAGTTACTTTGAATACATCAGCTTGTGGGTTAGTAACTCCATCTTCAGATATTATTTTATCTTTAGATATCCCACCTATAGTGCCCCCTTCAGTTTCAGGGTCAATGTTTTGAGAAAAAGCTGCTGCCTCATCAGGAATATCTAAAGAAGAGGCATTACTTATAAGCCCTTCTTTAAATATTTTTAATTCCTTTAATTGCTTAGGCATCTTTTCCTTTACATTTACACTTACACTTATTAGCCTCTAATCGTGATATTTTACCACTTTGAGTTCTTAAGTCATTCTCTATCTTTCTTAGTTCCCACTTATTATCGTTTAGTCCGATAACTTCCTTTACTATCTTTAATATTTGATTCTTTAATATTTTACTTACTATCATCTTTTTTTTCCCATTTAGATAAATCTAACATTGGTAACGGTTTTTCAATAACCTGGTCTTTAAGTTTATCATTCTGTACTTGCAACTTATTACCAGACTTAACATAAGCTTTCCCATTTGCTGTCCCAACTTCATAAACAAAGAATGTTGTCTTCCACATACCCACTCGTACTACTCTGGCAGGTCGACCATTCAGAATCACTACATCGTCCGTGTTTAGGTCCTTTCCCCAAAACACTTTTATACTCTCCACCATACTCTCTAAGGTCGATTTCGCTAATATAAGAACTATTCCAGATAACAGGAAGTACATTATATACCCCAAAATCCCTTCGGCTTGTTTTTGTAGTTCTTGCTCCATCTTTATTTATTCCCATCTATAAGCTCCCCCCACAATGAGGTTCTGCCATTTATTATTTGTACAATATGCACAGTAAACAAACCTCCTCTAAAAAAGTCTATAACAGCAAAAGCGTGAGCCCACGATATTGCTCTACCTTTTAACCACTTGTTCTTTTCGTGACTCATATCTTTTAAACATCCAAGACTCCAAGCAGACTTAGGTCCGTCTATATGAGTCACAGATGCTTGTTGTAAACTATGATGATGACCATACATTACATTACCACCTAATTGAAGGTGTGCTTTAGCATGATGTAACCCCGATTTGTGATGTCCGTGGTAAAAATGCAGTTTACCGTGCTTTAACCATTTATCTGGGGGTAACCCTGCCTCATAGTACTTATAGCCTCTATCGTCCAATTTAACGGCTTTTGGGAACATATACTGTGGTAGGTACGGATGTTCTGCTACAAACATATCTAACCATTCGTCATGATTCCCTGCTATCATATACTTTTCTTTGCAGTTTACCTTGTCTAAAGATTCATCTATTCTGTCAAGAAGCTTATTCACCTCATTTACATCATCATCTACTTTGGGTATTATATACTCTAATGGTGGCTTTTTCTTTCTTTTCCATTGCCAGTGAGATACACTACCCCACTCTCCTAAGTCGCCTAAGTCTATATAAATATCAGGCTTTACTATTTCTATTGCTTGAGTTACTACATTTATAGCAGCTTCGTCATGCAAAGGAGCGTGTTTATCTGGTGTGACAAATACACGCTTTACTACTCCTGTATCTTTCATTTTTACCTTTAGCTAAACTCGTCAGGAGATAAATAACCCCAATCTTCAGGGACTGTATATGAATCTTTTACCTCGTCGAGCAGTTTATTAGTTTCAATTTTATTAAATCTTAGATATCTTTCAGAACATTTCATACACTGCCATATTAAGGCTCCACTATAAGCTCCTAAAATTTCTATACCTAAAACTTTTTTACTTTGACAACAAGGACATTCATCTGGTTTTTTCTTAAAAGATTTAGTCCCAAGTATGCCTATCTTAGAGACACTATCCTTACCCTCTTCACAAACCAAATCGTTGAAGATAGTAATAAGGGGAGACGTGTCTTTCACCTCACTATTCTCCCCTTCGTATCCTATAAACTTTATATCTTGCTTTTTACTTGAGCCCATATCTTATCATCTAGTTTATTCTTTGTAGATGCTACTAAATGGTCACCTAAAGCTACAAACATTTGCTTCTTCATCTTAGGTGTGAATACCATTTTTAATAATTTAGATATCATTACTTTCATTTACTCTCCTATTTATTAAACAACCACGTTATAAGGGCACTAAATACTCCCATTATAACACTTCCCATACCAAAAATTTTAGATATAGACTTTTCATTTTTACGAACTCTTCCATTCTGGTCTTTCAATATTTCTTTTACTTCAACAATATCATCTCTCATAGTCTTACTGTAAGCATTTAACTCAGATAATGTTTTGATTACCGCTTCTCTATGCTGATTTATAGTTTTTTTAGAACTCATGAGGTGTGATACTCCCTACTTTTGTATAACTGCTTCTTTTCCACTGCTTTGCAGCTTTATTAAAAGCAACCCATTCAATTTCAAACATTTGAGAGGCTTCTATATTCAGACTCCTAGGGTCTCTGTAAGAATCAGCGATAACCTTAGATACAATACCTTGGATAAATCTATCTGGTATATTAGCGAACCCTGTATTCGTGCTGTCTACTAAGTCAGCATCTGTACTTTCTGAATATATAATAACTGGTTTAACTTCAGATATAGGCTGGTAATTTGTAGTAACACCTTCTCTAGTCTGAGCATTCGCCACTCTTTCAACTATACCTATTCTGTCGCCCTTACCACTATCTATAAACCAATATCTTTGTCTATTTGCCATTATGTGCCTTCTGTGCTTGTTTGAGGGTCGTCTACAGCTGGTTTTCCTATTAGTCTAGGTATTTTAACCCCATTAAGCCAAACACTTTCTACCCTTAATATAGTAGATGCCATATCATAATAGGTAGTGTTAGCTACGGTATTGAAAGAAGCTTCTTGTTTGTCGTATATACCTGTAGAATCACAAAATAAATCTTTAGCTCTATTTAATTTTTCTAATATTTCTGTCTCACCTAAATGAGGTTGATGAATTCTTACAGCTTCTACCATTTTTTCTTTAGTCCAAGCCATTATGCTCCTCCTCCCTTAATATATCGTCCTATTTCTTGTTGATAAGCAACAGATAGAGATTGTGATTGTGCTGTCAACATATTTTGCATTTCTAAGTCCTCATCATCTTGCACGGCATTACTTAAGTAGCTTTGAATAATATTTAGACCTGCTCTAAAAATAACAGCTTGTTCTAGCTCTTGAGGAAACCCTGGAATAGATGTATCATGATATCCAGATGTATACAAAGCATCTGTATTAGCTATAGCCACCTCTAGACCTCCTGAAAATACTATTGTACTAGTATCTGTTACAGATGTGCAAGTTCCAAATAAATCTCCATTTGACTTATAAACCTTCTTATCTTTAAATAAAGATTGTCTAGCACCACTTGTGGTAGTTAATGTTACAGAAGAGCCACTTGTCCCTTCAGATTCAGCAGCTGCAATTCCTGTATCCACACCTTTTTCATTTTCCCAGGTTTGTGTTGGATGAGTAAAATAATAAACATATGCTTTATCAGTTAAGGTTGGAGTAGGATGTACATTTATAACTCCATTTGATGAATTACTAGAAGCAACGTACCATACAGGAGTTAATTTTGTAGCTTTAAAAGAACTGTTGTCATTAGTATATTTAGTTAAAGCATCTATAAAATTAACTTCCATACAATCTCTTTTCTGACTACCATCTTCTCTATATACTGATAGTATTTTCATACCAGATATATCAAAAGTACTAGGAGTATCATCTAATTCATGGCTTCCTCCAACAGTAGTATCAGCTACAAAACCTTGAGGATTAAGGTATTTCATAAATATGTCTGCAGGAACTATATCAGCTACCTCTGCAATTGCTCCATTTATATAATCAGATAGAGCTATAACTTCAGTAACAACACTATTTCCTACGACATCTTTAACCTTACTCAATATTGTTGTTGCCATTATTTACCTTTTTTTATATGCATCTTTCTTCTATTGTCTAAGGGAACCCCATGAAAGGGATTCCCTATTGATGACGAATATACTAACTTTTTTACTTTTTTCTTAGGCATATTTAATCCAAGTACTCAAAGTGAAAACTCCACGTCATATCAGAAGCTCCCGTTATATTATAGCTATCTAAAGCTAGAGAAGAAACCCAGATGCTTGTTTTATCATCTTCTGCCTGAACCATAAGAGGAAGACTCCTATCTGCATGCGATTCAAGCGCTTGCATATAAGTAATTCCAGAACCAGTTCCAGATGAAACTAGAGGCGACCAATCTGCAGACTGTATTCTAAGATGCCCTAGATGTCCCAGAGTTAACAGCGCAGTATCTGATAGGGTTGGAGGAGCATGTATAACTCCCAGAACTTTATACACCTTATGGAAAATCAGCTCATGGTCAACAGACAGTGGTGATATATTAGTCCCTGTAATATTAACTAACTTAGAAAGACCACCTTTTTGCCTTACAGCTTTTGGAAGCTCTACAGCATTGAAAAGAATATCCCCTCCTACTAAACCCGCTCCTGTAGCGACTGTAGGTGTTACAGAAATTATAACACCTTTTTTCTGATGATAAGAGTCAGGTAAACTTTGGGCATTACCCGCTATTGTTAATCCTAAGTCACTCATTACGGTCGTCTCGGTACTCCCGGACCTCTTACTGGTACTGCTTGTATTCCTTCTTGAGCTCTAAGTCCAGACCTAGTCTTGCTTCTTGCCCCAGTACGTAGCGATTTTCTATCTTTCTCATGTGTACCAGCACCTCCAGCGGAAGATACAGTACCGTTATTTCTATGGCCTGGACCAAAAACTGGCCATCCCATACTTTGTATTGATTTTTTTTCCATCGTTATTTCTCCTTTGTTATAGTAAAAGTTCATAAGCCATTATACTTTCATCGTCAGGTCCGGCTTGTAACTCAACGTAGTCAAAAGGGCCTTGTAATTCTTCACCCTCATCTAAATAAAAAGTTCTTAAATAACATTTCTTTGCACCAGAAGTAGCTATCGTAACATCTGCCCATCCAAGAGGTCTATGAGTAGCATCATATCTACTTCCTGCTACTTTTTCATCCATAGTCCCCACTATTACAGTTACTCTCTGAGAATAGTATGGTTGTGTTATTGCTGAATCATGGGCAGCTACTTCTGCAGTAGCTTTTATGAAAGATATAGGGTTTTCTAATTCATAAACTCTACTATTTCCAGTCCCATTATAAGTAGCATTAGCATTATCTGACCATTCAGAAGTAGATACAAAGTGAGCTACCTCTGTTATTGGATGTTGTCTAAAAGTTCTAAATAAACTATAATTTTTAAAATCTGGCGTTATTGCCATTTTAAATTTCTCCTAAGGTAATGTAAGGGGCCCGAAGACCCCTTACGATTATTTTACTACTTCCTACGATGGGTCAGCTCCAACACCACTGATTGTTAAATCAGACTGATTAGGGCCACCATTGTAATAGATAATACTAAATGTAATAGTATTAGTTCCACTACCTGTGCCATCTTTTAAGCAAACTAACTTAAGTCCATCAGTTATAGCTCCATTCCATGAAGCTAACTTTGTTGTACTAGCAGTTTGATTTACTATCAATTGACCAGTTGCATCACTATAAGCACCTGCAGTATCTTTCATATGGATAGTTGTATCCGTTTGAATAGCAGTTGCACCTATAGTTACTTCGATTATAAACTCACCAGCAGCTTTTAATTCGTTAATAATAGGCATTGAAGACCCACCATCAGCCGCAACAGTTGTGTTTGTAATTGCAGTACTTTTTACATCATCACCAGTACCTGTAGTGAATGCATCAGCTACTTCAACTAGTTTAACCCATCCATTACCAAGGTTCGTTTTAGTCCAGCCATTATCACTTTGTACACTCGCCATGAATCACCCCTTCCTTAAGAAAACTTAAGAATTGCGTGAGTTTCTGGTAAACTAACTTCGAGTCCAGCTTCGGTAATGATTTGGTCTTGTCGACCATCAATATCGTTGCCCTGTACATTAGTTTCAATGAAAGTGTCTCGACTAACACCATTACCCACTAGCGGTCTATAAGATACATTTGCCATATCAACTGCAACACAGTAGTTCTCCCATGGACCCCTTAATAGAGGGTCAGCAACAAAGTGTAAATTACCAAATATAGTATTTACTTTAGTTACTGTATGTCCAAAAGAACCAGGAATAGATTCAATATCTAATCTATATTGGTCAGAACCAACTGAGTTGTTCATAAAAGAGCCACCACCTAATTTATTCAAGTAAGTGATAACTTTTCTAGAAGCAAGAACAAGCTTATTGCCAGAATTGCCACTTTCAGGTGCAAAGAAATCTTCCATTGCATCTAAGAAAGCATCGTATCCAGAAGAAGCATAAGACATAGAATATACCTTGCCATTTGTTTCTGTAAAAGGAAGAATACCATGAGTATATCTTACAGGAGCACCTGTAGGAGAAGACTCTTGGTTAGCACTTCCGATACCGAATAACATAGCGTGTTCAATATCCATTTTATGTTCCATTAACTTTTCTTGCCATACTCTTTGCCACTCATTATTAACACCTCTATAAGAAGTTGCCATAGCTGTACCTGAGAAAATATTCATTCCAGTTTTGAAGATTTGACAAAATCCTTCTCTGTCATATAAACTGTCTTCCCAACCAACAGGAGCGCCAGTTCCTTCACCGAATGCACTACCAAGTACTTGACCTTTATTACCAACAGCCCAAGCTTCACCAGCTCCTACACCAGCACCAACAGGTGTTAATGTTTCAGCAGTAACTACTGTAAAACCATCATTTGCATGCTCACAATGTTGAACACCAACAGCATCTAAGTCATCTGTTGCATAATCAGCTGTGATAGTTGTTACAGCTGCATCTGGATTGATTCGAAATCTTCGAACCGTTCCATCATCATTTGCAACCCCAATAATCTGCCCTGGTAATATAAAATAACAAGGGTTATCAGAGGTTGAAATGTTGCCATATTTGTCATATTTACATGTTATTTGTAAATCTTGACCATCAGCTGCAGCAATTGCAGTTCCTTCTACTTCAGCTCCGGTATCCCATAAAAGGTCTACTTCGAAGTTACGTCTTTGCCATTGATGTCTCTGTTCTAAAAACTTAAAAACAGGGTCATCTGTGGACTTTTTAGCTACTTTGTTCAGGTAAACAAAAAAGGGTGATTGTTGTGGAGCAAGCTCCGCGACTCTCTCTCCGAAATTAAACTTACGTCTCGAATCGTTAATCGATACACCCTGTACTGTATTACCATGACTTGAGCTATATACACTAGCATCTGCCATTTAATTATCCGTTTCTACCCCCAAGGGTTATTTTTATTGTAGTTTCCTACAATATTGTCCATAATTCTATCCTCTGTGTTACCTTGTTCAACATAACCGCTAGATGATTGAACACCCATTGGTTGAGGCACTTGTTGTGCTCTCTGTGTTTGTTGAAAAGTATCACTAGGTTGCCCCACATTCTGATTGGGAGTAGTGTTTCCAGAACCTTGTTGCATCCTATATAATTGGACTAAATTATCCATCGATATAGACTTGGGGTCTGACATTTTTGATACGAAGTCTTGAGTTTCCTCGGCATTCATATTATAATTCTTAGATACATGCTGTTTTAATGCAGCAACTTGTCTACCTTGCTGTACCTGAGCTTCTCTTTGCTTTTGTTCATGAACTCGTGTTTCTTCAATCTTCTCTACGCGTTCTTGAACTAACATAGTATTATAATTAGTCTTTGCCGTATTATACTCATCCATATCATCACGCCATCCTTCTACCGTGTCCATATATTGTGCACTTGCACTTGAAGGGTCAGAGTACGCCTCCTCTCTGTTGAATCCTCCTGGTTTAGCGGGTTTCTCTGGCGGAGGTGGAAATTCCATGTCCTCCTGAACAGCTTGCTGTTGTGCTGGAGCTTGTTGCCCAGACAAGGCATTCATCTGTCCTTTCATTTGATTTAACTCATCTCTTAAATGGCTATTCTCATTCTTTTGTGTATCAGCTTGAGATTGCCAGTATTGAAATCGAGTATCATCATTACTAGTAGCAGGTTTCACAGGTTGTCCCTGTGGCTGCTCTTGTGGAGCAGTTTCTGGCGTATCAGAATTCTCCACGTTTTTTACCAAATCCCCGAAAGCGTCAGCGGGACTTAACGATTCACTAGAGTTCTCATTATTGAAAGCAGCATCTTCATCATATAGAGGATTTGCTGTTTTTTGAGGAGTGTCTACTACTTCATTATTGTCTACCATTACTTTTTACCTTTTTCCTTTTGGTTGCTTCTTTCCACTAGAAGGTGAACCTTTGTCTCTTAGTCTGTCGGCCAACTGACCTTTGACTGTGGATATTGTGTCATCTAATCGTTTTTCGAATATTGTTCCAGCTGCATTTGCTTTATTACTTGTTTTATCAAGTGTTGTTTCAAATTTAGCCATCTCAACCTTTTTGCGTAAATTAACTGACTCTCTATCTCTGGTTTGAAGGTCGCCCTTTAATCCTTTAATAGTTTCTGTCGCTTGTTGTAATTGACCTTTTAATTGGTCAATCATATCAATACGTTGCATTACACCTTCAGCATCGAAAACATCTGTTTTCTTTAGTACTTCCTGTCTGTCTATCAATCCAATTTGATAAGCTTCTTTGTAAAACTCAAGTTCTGCGTATCTATTAGTTGGTAGAGTTGAGCCAGCAACTACTACTACATCATACCTTCCAACACCTATGTTGTTGGTAATTTTTATTGCTCCAGATTTATCGTCAACCATTCTCTTATTCATCATATATTCGCCTATCTGATTGTTTGGTTGAACAACTCTGAAGATTTTTTTGGTCGTATATAACTGTTGCATTAAAGGTATAGCTACCTTTGCTATCCTTGTTAAACCAGCTTCAATATCAGCCATTTTAGACCTAATTTTTCTTTGTCCAAATTCATCTAAACTTATTGTACCTTTATAAGTTTGGGGTGCATTTTGAGAATTCCCCATCATCATTTCGTATAGACCTAATTGATGGTCTATATCATTCTTTGCTGTCATCTCATTTGTATATAATTCATTTGGTAGTGGAAGAGGTTGAACAGGCATTGGAGCTCCATCTGTTGGGTCAAACTGTATAGCAACCCCAGGCTGAGCCCATTTCTCTTCAAACGTAGCCATATCTACACTTCCTTCAGGCACTAGTATTTTAACATTAGTACTTGTTGTTGCGTGAGCTATTATCAAAGAACGAGTCTTATTAATATATTCTTGTAGTCCTTTAACCAATCTTACATCTGATACTGGATAAGGCGTTCTTGTGTGAACATTTATAAACGGAACTACTGGATATTGCTCTATAGGTAATACTCTCTGATATAATAACGTTTCTCCTATTATAACAGACTGTCTAATTCTAGGGACTTGAACCTTAACAAGCTCTATCTGACCTTGCTTTATTAAATCCATATAAGTAACCTCTTCAATCTTAACAGGCTTAGGTTCTTTAGGAAGAGGAGCTACAGCAGATTCTATACCATCCTGCTTCATTTGCATTTCTTGTTGTATAGATTCTTGCATTCTCTGCATTTCTAATTGAGTAACAATTTGCTGTGCTTTTTCTTTGTCCGTTACAACTTGACCTTCAATTAGCCAAGCTGGCTGTTGAATATATTTTTGATAATCCTTTTCGTTTAAAAGGTCTTCTGTTCCAGAAAACTTCTCATACACTCTAAACTCATTGTCAAAAAACTTATGATATCGTTCATATCCTCTTATATATTCTTGAGGGTCTATCTGACCAACATCTTCTGGAAACTGAACACTTCCATCATAAAAACTATTTGTTTCTGGAGCATTATAGCTATTTTCTCCACTAGCATTATCAATCTTCTTATCGTACATAGGCCATAACTTCTTAGCCTGATTTTTAGTAAAGAGCCTTGAAACAATTATATTTTCCGCATCATCGAAAAATCTGCTTTGAGATGCAGGGTCTACATAAACATCTAATGGGTCTAAATCGTGAATACAAACTTCACCCTTACCCATATCCATCATAGGGTCTTGATATACATGCATAAAACCAAGTCCCATAGTATAGTAATCATCTACTACATTACGAACAACAGTTCGTCCATCAGATATGTCATACATGTAAGCTAGTAAATTGCTAATTACATTAGCTACTTTAATATCAGATTCTTCTCTTGGAGCGACTCTAAAAGAAGGCCTATTAGCGGTAAGCATTGCTTTTGCTGTTTCAACTGCTGGATGAATTCTATTAACTACAATAGCAGCTTGACCACGAGACTTCAGAGTCTCTTCTTGCTCTGTCGTCCATTGCTTACCTAATCTAAACTCTTTATCTTGTTTAGCTTTCTCAGCCCAAGTATCTCTCTTCTTAGAATAGTCTTTATACAGAGTTAACGTTTCGTCAACTATCTTATTTTTCGCCATTAAAATGTCCTTTTCATCAGAGTAATATACACTACATTGTTAACCAATCAAACACTTTTTTAACTTTACTTACTTTTGTATCATCAGGGTTAAACTTTTTTACCCTACAAGGTTTATGTCCTTCTAGAGCTGTCCACATTGCATCCATGACATCATCGTGTTTTCCTTTAGGGTAAGATAAGAACTCTTTTTGAGCTTCAATATCTTCTGGTCTAAAAAATATTTGTTTCCTAGCAAAAAAGGGAACTAATGATAATAATCGTTCACTCTTTCTATTTCTAGGTTTTACCCCACTCTCTAATCCAGGTATATATATACCTTCCTTATGCATTATATCTCTCACCGAAGCTCTCAAAGCTTCCTGATATCCAGTCGTTTCTATTTTCATTTTCCTAGGTTTATATTTTTTATAAGTATCTATCAGGAGTTGTGGTTGTTCCGCAGGAGAGATTCTGTTTCTATAAATGTCGATAATATACTTATTGTTATCATTATCAATACCAATTGTACAAATAGCAAAATAATCAGCGGTAGCAGAAAGAGAACTAGCAGGGTCAACCCCGCAGTAGATATCCACTGGTATAATTTTCTTTTCATCTCCAACCTCCCTTGTTAAGCAGTTCTGTCCTTCTATTCTTTCATAATCGTAATGATGCATCTGAATCCATTCTGGCTTAAATGGTGCTGAATCAGGAGATTGCGCTATATTCATGTATTCTTGGTAAAATCCATTTATATTACCTACAGATTCAAATTCGGCTTTTATTTGTAGAATCCTACTCTTAGGAAACCTTTCTGGCCATAAACTCTTCTCATCATCATTCCATATTGAATACCATAAGACTTTCCAAGAAGGTGAGCTTTTTGCCCAGTATAAGAAACAATCTTCAGATATAACAGTACCTATCATACATATTTTACCATCATCTGATAGCGAAGGTATAACAGCCTCTGTCATCCATTTCCTATTCTTAGCTCTAGCTTCTGCAGTGAATGCATTTAACTCCGATTCGAAGTCGTCTACTACAATAAGGTTAGGACGTGTATCACCTTCGATAAATCCTCTGACTCTTTGACCTGTTCCTACAGCTATTATTCTAGTGCCATTAGCAAGGATAACATCGGTATGGGTCCACCTTGATGCTGTATTAGGGCCCATATCTCCAAAAGTCTCTGAAAATTTATTACTATGCTGTAAATGATACTTTATCCTTGATAAGAAGTTAATTGACTGAGCTTGTGACTCAGATATGATTACTATGAATAAATCCTCTTTACTACGTTTAAACGCAGCTCTCCACAATGGGTAGATAAGAGTGGTGACAGTACTCTTAGCCGTTCCTCTAGGTGCAGCTATCATCACTCTTTTTGTTGCGTCGTCGGCTAGGGAAGAATACACCTCATGATGGAACGGTGGTGTTTGTTTTTGGAGGGCGGTAGGGAAGCAGTGCCTTCCGAACAGTGCCATATTACTCCGTAACTTCTGAAGAGCTTGTAGCTCTTCGTACCTAGCTTCATAATCCATTATTCTTCTTCAGATACTGTTGTTCTTTGAGCCATAAGTTTATTTTCCTCTTCCCTTATCTCATCTATTAGTTTCGTAGTAGATGTGGCTTCAATTCTATCAGTAGTCTTAACAAGATGTTTATCCTTCATTCCATGCATATCCTGCAGATTCTCTACAACTCTTATAAGATTAGTTATATCTTTTTTATCCTTTGCCATAACTATTGACTGTTCTAGCAAGTCGAGTGTATAATGCTCTGTAAGACCATGGTCACTTAATAATTTAGTTAATTCTTCTCTTACCATTCCTTTAAAGACCTCCGTACGCATATAGCGTTTTATTCTTCTTTCCTGTCCTGAATCAAGCTCTCCACATACTTTTTTAATAGTATCACCCGTATTCATTGTTTGGGCGTATACCATTGCTAAATTCTTCATTTTTTCTTGTTTTGCTTTGACTTCAATCGGTCGCTTTCCAGATAATGTTGTATTAGATTTGCGTCCTTTAACATTGAGCTCTTTCCCCTCATACTTAGGACTAAAAAAGTGATAACCCCACGCAAACCTAAGATAGACATTATCCACTTCATTCTGTGAAGAGTAACTTTTCTTCGTAATAATTTTCGATACAAAACCGTCATCAGATAAGGCCCACTCGCCTTCTCTAGCATCTTTCCAATGAGAGTAAGGAAGTTTCTCCTTATCAGCCTCATTTTTCGTGTATATCGTATAAGTTTTTTTTCCAACATTCTTATGATTTATAGTTATTTCATACATTATTTATCAATGCTAAGTAATAAGGTAACAATAAGACCTATCACAACAAAAGCCCAGAACACTCCTAATCCCCAATCTATCAAGGAGTAGGAACGCTTTGTCTTGTAGCATTTCCAAGACTAGTTAACTGGTTATAATGATAATTACCTCTGTTTTCAAGAGGGTTAGCCCAATTGTTAGCAGCATATTTATCACCACCCATCTCACCCCACCATTTATTTTTAACAGGATTTGCAGCATTTGGGTCCTCATACTTTAAATTTTCTGCTGCATCTCCATAGTTACCTGCTTTTATGTCACTTATGAAACCAGGAAACTTAGTAGTTAATCCTGAGGTCCCCATATTATAAGATAAATCAGATACCGTGTCCTGTACTTCAGGTGGCATACCAGCCCAATCTGAGCCAAAATAATTCTCTATCTCACCTCTTTTAGTCTTATAGTCTTTCCCAAACTTATTATCCCAATCTTTTTCTGTATACTGACTATAGTCTGTATTAGAGTCTAGTACAGTGCCATAACCCCCAGTTTTGTGTCCAGTAGATTGCCCAGCGACCCAAGGGTCTCCAGTAGCATCATCATAAGCATGGTCTTTATAACCTTCAAAACCTTTAGTTATATCCATACCTCCTTGAAGAGGGTTGACTTTTGGCTTAGTACCACCTCTAACGTTTCCTCCTACTATACTACTAAAGTTACCAGCATTAACAGCTTGCACAAAAGGGTCTTGATTTGGGCTAGGTCTGTTTATACCAACAGAGTTTTCTTGTTGGGTAAAAGCAGATTGTTGAGCTTTAGCCATACTATCATATTCTTCCATTATATCAACCATTAATAACCTCCATTATAATCACCTACACTTGGCAACCCACTAGAAAAAGAGCCTCCAGATAGATTGTCACTTACATTAGGAGTGAATTTACTATCTACAGGACCACCTTTGTTCTGCATATAATGATTCCTTCCTCGTAATTGCTGCATTAATATACCTAGAAGACCTCCATATTCTTCTGTTGGCTCCGAATTAAAATTCATGATTTACTCCTACTCGTGCTCCACCATGCTTATCACCTTTTAACCAGTAATTAGTCTTGGGGGTATTATATTCCATCTTCATATTTGGGATATCTAGATTAAAATTACTCTCATCTTCACCTCTCGAGTTTAGAAGATGCCCTAATAATCCTGCTGTTCCAAAGTTACTATAAGAATCGCCATATCCTTTAAACTTATTATAGTTTCCTTTTAGAC
>TARA_R110000824_G_scaffold379153_1_pt1 | contig 15763 bp, 15 predicted proteins | sample TARA_R110000824 | Tara Oceans TARA_R110000824 (sample SAMEA4397747) | marine metagenome | biome: Polar Biome; feature: [MES] marine water layer (ENVO:01000295) within the mesopelagic zone...; material: water (ENVO:00002006), including particulate matter (ENVO:01000060) such...
TACGCCATGCCGTTCCAGAGGGAACATTTGATGGGAATCGCCAATGAGGCGCCCATCGGGCCCGCCTATGCGGTGAGTGTGACAAGCGCCTATAATTTCGGCCGCGCCGCTTCGATTTATGGCGGTTCGAACGAAATCCAGCGCAACGTCATCGCAAAGGCCGTTCTGGGACTTTGACGGCCCATCCGGGATGCGGCCCTTGTGTCAGTCCGCCAATCCGTCGGTCTCAGTGGCCTGTGAATAGGGCTTGAGCTGGTGATCGACATTGCCGAACTGGGTGCCGATCACGGTGAGGTGATTGTAGCGGCCGACATTGAGTTCGTCGGTCATGCCCATGTAGCCGACCGCTTCGGCGGAGAACGCCGCAATCGCCCGATCGGTCGCCTTCTCGACGAGAGGAAGGCCTTTCTTTTGCGCCAAGCAGCGCATCGGTGCCGACCTTGACGTTCTCGAAGGTGATTTCCAAGGCGCGGCGACCATCGACTGTCGGATAGTCGCACACCGGGACGCCGTCGCGCTGGGCGCCCGGCGTGTGGGCCGTGACGACGAGTTTCTGCACACAGCGCGCGCCGCGATGACGACTTCCTTGTCGCCGCTGATGACGTAGCCGGCGCCATCCTTCTTCGCGGTCGTGGTGAGATCGGCCAGATTCTGCGACTCGGTATAGCGAGGGCTCAGACCGTTTTGCCGCCGATCGCGTCCGGCGGTCTCGTCTTGCTAAGGAGGTCCTTGACGATTGGGCCAAGCTCGACCGGATCGAAACGGCGTTTCGGATTGATGGCGGGCCCCCGCAACCAACGATCAGCCCGCTGAGCTTTCCGCTCGGCGGGTTTTTTGTTGGTGCGCGCGGCGCGGCGGCGGCAGGCGCCGTTTGTCCGTGGCGGCGGGCGTGAACAGGCGTATGCTGAGCGCTGTTGTCACCTCGAAGCGGGGAGCGCGCGCCCATGAACCGGAACGGACTTTATCTCGTGATCGGCCTGCTGGCGATCGCGGCCCTGGCGGTCGGCTACCTGATCTACCAGGAAGAACAGAAGAGCGGCATCGACATCCAGATCGGCGAAAGCGGCATCACGATCGAGGAGCGCTGAGCGCGCGGGCCCGGCCGCCGGCTGTTCGCGGATTGACCGGCTGGACAACGGATTTGCACAGCGACGACAGCGGACCCCCCCCCTCTGTCACGGAACTGTCATAAAACTGTCACAAATGGCGCCGGGGCATCCGGCAGGGCGGGGACAAGTCGGACTTGTTTCCCGACTTATCCCTCAACTTGTCCCCGGGGGCGGGGCAGGTGACGGGGAAGGTGTCGCGGCAGGTGCGTTTGCCGGTGCGTTTCACGGTGCGCCTGCGGGGGCCGTGTGAGGTCGGCCTGGGGGCTGCGTCAGCGGCGTCGCGCCGGCTTCCGGCAGACGAGGACTTGGGTTCGTGGCCACCGAAGCTCCTCATTCGCTTTCAGGCGTGGAGCCTACGTGCTTCCTCTATAATCCTACTGACATAAAGAGAGCAATTGTCAGGGCTCACTTCGCCTCCGATCTCCACATCTCGTTCGTAGCCAAGCGCCTCGATTGATGCGGACAGCTCTTCGTTCAGCCACGCAAGATCGTCGGAGCTTATGAACGCCTTCCAGTCGTCGGTGCCGCCGCTCCTGAGTGTCCGCTGAAGGCCCTCACCTACGTCGCGGCTACCGGAGAGCAGGTCCGCAAGGGGATGGTTGGACAGATTCGATGAAACGAAATCTTCATATCTCAGGAGTGCCTTGTATTTTGGAGATAGTTGGCTGACGTAGTGCGCGTAAGCTTCTGTCATTCTCGGGGCACCCTCGGTAATGCGGACGTTGAAGCGATCCGCGAGACCGGCAACGAGGTCACGCAGCGAAAAGGACGGATCGCTTTCCTTGCGGCGAAAGATATTGATCCAATCTGCCGCATCTTCATCAGAACGCTTTGCAGCCTGGAAATATGGAAAGGCGACATAATTGATGCGGCTGATTAACTCAGCCCGAGGGTCGCGCGTGATGAAAATATTCCTCTGGAAGTTTGTTCTGGCTTCGTTGTGAATGATGCCATTGAGGAGCCTAATCTTCATGATCCAATGGTCGAAGATAATCTTGACGACACCATCCTCGCTGTGACTCGCAAGATGTTCAAAAAACGCGACATTCTTGGGCTCAAGATAATAGTTGCTGATGCCGGCGCTGTTCTGAATGGTTTTTGAGATGACTGTGGTGCCGGTCTTTCCAAGGCCAATGACAAGATAGCGCTTCATTCTGCTTCCAAGACTTTTTGAAGAATTGCCATAAATTCGACGCGAGGACGCGGCGTGTCGTAAACGCGAATGACTTTGAACGGAATGATTTGCATATCACTAAGAATATTTAACATCTCACGAAATGAAGGCGGCGAAAAGCGCCACGCATGTACATCGATGTAGGTTCCGTTTGCTGCGCGATACTGGCGGATTGCTTTGGCAATTTGATCTGGAATTTTGGCATTGTATTCCGGCTTCAGATGATCGCCTTCCCAATGGCGTGGAGCGTCATTGTGCGTCGAGAGGGCTATATGACGGATCACGTTCGCTAGCGTATGTGTCGAGCGTCTATCCTCGTGCGCCTCAATGACCTCGGCCACACTTGATTCTGGGATGAAATGATCGAAGGAGAACCGTTTGTCTGGGGCTGCTAGAAAGTAAAAGCCACCGTTCTCAAGAATTCGCCCAACCTGCTGAAGGTGTGCGATCATATCAGGTTGATGCTCAATACAATGAGCACTGCACACTGCCGCAAAGCTCCGATCAACTACGGAAAGATCACCGTTCGGCGAGACAAACTCTATGTAAGGGACATCGCCCGTCCGGCCGGAATTTCTTGCCCTTTTAATCAGCGCAGATTGATCGAGTACGTCGAAGTACGAAACGCCTTCGCCTATTGCCATCGGACGATCAAAGGGGCCGATTTCGAGGAGTGGCCTCACCTTATCGAAGAGGCAGACAAATCCGGAACGTAATGCTGCCGACGATGCCTGCCGTCCTTCATTGCGGCCATGCAACTCGTAGTGCCTTGTCAAGGCAATATCATCGAGAGCTGCCAGTTGTGAATAGCGACGGCGATAGAACGCAACATCAAACTCTGGCGGAAAATCTAATCTTTCCTTCATGGACATGCCGGTTGGAGTGCTAAAGAGGAAACTCTAAGGTCGGACACCTCTGTATCGTTGCTGTTCATTATAGCCTGCTTATTCACTCTTTTCTTTAGGCGTTAGATATGAAGCGCATCGCGGTTACCTCCGATGCGCGATAAGCGCCAAAGCGGGGCCATTGGGATGATTTGGATTGTCAAATCCGATTTCTGTCACATTGAATCCACACTGCTCGATAGCCTGAAGTAGGGATGGTCGAGTGAGCCAGTACGCCCAAGTGTGAGAGCCACCACAGAACCCCGCCCAGTTCAACGCTTCAAGATAGTTTCGCTTTGCGGCCGTATACTTTTTTTCGCCAACCTCTATTTCGGTAGCACTTTCAAACTGCCGGCTCGCCACACTATCGCCAATGACCGCCTGATCGTAATAGTGCGTCCAGAGAAAAAGCGTACTGGAAAGGCGTGTTAGGTTTTGCAGCAGATCGATCGGATGCGTCATATGATAAAGTATGCCGGATGCCACACAGAGATCGAAGCTTTCGTCCGCGCCAGCAGCGTATTCCAATGCGTCTGCGTAGAGGAATTGGGCGCGATGAAGATTAAATATCTCTTTTATACAAAGACATTTTAGGAATGAGCGGGAGTTCGACTCTATAGCTGTAATTGCTCTAGCGTTTCCATTATGCATCATGAATGTGTGGCCTGCTTCGAGTGGCCCTAGCTCAAGGATGTTCTTCCCATCAAAACCACCGATTCTGTCTGCAAGCCAACTTATGCGGGCATCGGCAAAAAGTGCTGCGGTGCCTGGAGTGGAAACCAGGCCGGACTCCTCAGGCATCATTGACGACCACTCACCGTTGAAAATGTCGATGACGGCCTGGGGGTCAGGCGGCGTTGTCACGTAAGCGTCGAGAATTTCCATGTATGCGGCCTGTGGTTGGCTGGAATAAACAAACGGGGCATGCGTAAACAAGCTGCGTGTCTCTCGGCTTTCTCGCAGCGTGCCCGATCAATACAAGCGGAGCGAAAAATCAGAGCGTTCGAGTGTCAAATTCGGTGAATAGAACGGGTCACATTCAAGTATCGAGCCCCATCGTTCTTTCATGACCGCTGTCTCTGACGCGAATCGTTCCTTCTTTTCCGGTGTCGTCTCATATCCTCTGCTCAATGACTCATGATGATAGAGGAGCGCGAAAGGCGTGAAAAGATTAAGGTAACCAGCCTGTCGAGCCTTCAGGCAGAAATCAACATCGTTAAAGGCGACCGTCAAATGCAGTTCATCTAGTCCGCCAATCTCCCAGAAGACTTCCGAGCGAACGAGAAGGCACGCAGCAGTTACGGCGGAGACATTTTGTGCGATCTGCAATCGAGAAAAATATCCCAGCTCATTTCGATGGGCACGAAGATGCCCGTGTCCAGCAATACCGCCAAGACCAATAATGATACCCGCGTGTTGAACCGTATCGTCAGGATAGAGAAGTTTCGCTCCTACGCATCCAATCTCCGGCCGCGTTGCGTGCGAAACCATCTCTTCCAGCCATTCGGGCTCAATGACTTCGATGTCATTATTGATGAAGCCGAGAATGCTTCCCCTTGCTTCGCGTGCCGCAAAATTGTTGATAGCTGAATAGTTGAACGGCTTGGCGTAGCTCAGTACGCGGATGTTGGGGTTGTCCGATATTTCGGCGAAATATTCCAGCGTGGCCTGCTCGCGGGAATCATTGTCGACGATGAGTATTTCGTAGTTCGAATAGGTGGTTTTCTCGATGATCGAGGCAATACATGCTCGCAAGACATCAACCATGTCGCGCGTCGGAACGATAAGGGAAACCAACGGTTCCGGGCGAGGCACGGCCCACCTCAGGCGATAAAAGGGTAACCCATCTATCTTCTCGACCTTTGCGGGACGCGCGCGGCGTGCAACGTGGTCCTCAAGTGCGCGGAGTCCGGCGGTATAAGCGTAACTTTTCTCCGACCCGGCCCGGGCTGTCGAGCCTTCGGCAGCCCGCCAGTGATAGAGAATCTTCGGGATATGAACAATCTTGTGCGGATCGATCGTCGCGATGATCCGGAGATTGATGTCGTAGTCCTGGCTGCCCTCAAACCCCTTGCGCCATCCGCCGACTTTCCGAATGTTTTCTGCGCGATGCACCGTAAAATGGTTGAGATAATTCATCGCATAGAAAAGATCGGGCGAGAAATCGGGTTTGAAATGGGGGTCGTAGCGTTCGCCCGAATCTCTGAGCTTGTCTTCATCGCTGTATAGCAATTCAGCGTTCGGCTGCCTGTTGAGAACGCACGCAATTTCCGCGAGGGCATGCTCACGCAGAACGTCATCGTGATCCAGCAGGCCGATATAGTCGCCTGTTGCGAGAGCAAAAGCTGAATTCGTGGCCTCTGCGATATGTCCGTTCTGCTCCCGGAGGGAGATCTTAATTCGGCTATCTCGAGTTGCTGCTGCCTCGAGCACCCACCGCACGCGGTCGTCTGTCGATGCGTCATCCGCAATGCACAATTCCCAAGTCTGGTAGATTTGGTTCTCGACTGACCGAATTGCGGTTTCGAGATGAACCGGGTCCGGGTTGAAAACGGGCATCAAGACGGAAATTGCAGGGTGCCATGGGAGTTCCGACAGCGTCGAGACATAGCTCGATCGGTCCCGTTCTGGACGGTAATCAAAATTTTCCTGCCATTTCATATAGTCGTAATCGGCGTCTCCACGGCAGGGCCTACGCCCCTCAAACTTGCCGTACTGCAAAAAATGCAAAAGCGGATCGATGCCGGCAGCGGCCACGTCGGGATTTTGATTGAGATACCATCCCGCCGAAAAGTTCGGTCCTGGATCACGCTTTTGCGCCGCACCCTGCGTCACGTAGTGGACGAGCGGATTGAGGCCGGCTTCTGCAACATCAGGGTACTGGCGCAAGTACCAATCAGTATCGAAAAGTGGATTCGGATTTCGTCTCTCGGCGACTCCATTTTGAATATAGTGAGCTATTGGATCTTCGCCCGCATTCACCGTATTTGGATATGTACGCAAATACCATTCTCTATCAAAGAGGCCCGAGCCGGCGACAAGTTCGACATCGTGTGCAAGCCACGACTTCCGTTCGTGATCTTCTGGTGACGGAGTTACTGCTGTGGTCTTCAGGGCGATCGTTTGATCCTGAATGATATTGTTATTGATGACGCCAACGTCGCCGGACCGTCCTTCGCTCCTGCCGATGGTCTCGTAGTGCAGCAGCGGGTTGACGCCGGTGACAGCGACATCGGGGTTGGCGGCGAGATAGGCCTGGCCGTCGAAGCGGGGCGAGGGCTTGCGGCCGAGCTGCGCGCCGAGCCAGAGATAATGTTCGGCCGGGTCCATGTCCAGCGCGGCGACATCGGGATATTGCGCCAGATACCAGGCGTCGTCGAAATGTTCCGACTGCCGGATGATCTCGATATCCTGTGCCGGGACGCCGGTCATTCCGTCTTGATCCCGTTTTCGCCGTTCCCGCCGGCTGCCGCCGCATTGGGCGCCCGGCCCTCGGCCGCGCCATGCTCGATGAAATGGCGCAGCGGGTCGATGCCGGCGGCCGCGACGTCGGGATAGGCGCGGCCATACCATTCGGCGTCGAACATGCCGCTCTGCCGCATCCAGGCCATCTGCCGGCGGATGCGCAGGGCGCGCGGCAGCAGCCGCGAGCCCTGCCGGTCGAGCAGGGTCGCGACGGTGCCGCCGGCCCGCGCGGCGGCTTCGCGCGCGCGCATCAGCCGGGTCAGCGCGACGATTTCCTCGATCCGGGCGGCCAGTGCTGCCTCGGCCTGTTGCCGGCCGGTCTTTTCGGTGCCGGCCTCGGTGCGGGCCGCGTCGCGTTCGGTCTCGGCCTGTTGCCGCGCGGCGCGCTGTTCGGCCAGTTCGGCCAGGGCCGTCTTCAGCCCGGCCTCGGCGCGGCTGCGGCCGGCCTGTTCGGCCTCGGCCCGGTTGAGCGCTTCCTGCAGGCTTGCCTGCGCTTCGGCCGTTGCCTGTTCGGCGGCGCGGGCGCGGCCGGCATCCGCCCGGCCCTGCGCCACCAGCGGCGCAAAGGCCGGCGCCGCATCGTCGAAGGCGGCGCGGATGCGGTCGAGCGTTGCGAAATCGGCAGGATCCTCGCCCTCGGCTGCCCAGCGGGCGAGAATGGCATAGGTCTCGCGCAGCCAGAGCGACAGGGCCGGATTGTCGGCGATGCGTTGCGGCGCTTCCTTGTGGTGGCGCAGCTTTTCGGCCAGGAAGGCATCGATCTCCGGCGCGGCGCGTTCGGACGCGCGGGGCCAGGCGAGGTCCAGCGCCTGGCCGGCGCGCGCGGCGAGGCGCGGCCAGTCCTGCATCAGCTGGTCGTAGCTGCAATGGAAGCGCGGCAGCCCGCGCGAGGCCGCCTCCGCCGCCAGCACATGGCGCAGCCAGAGCAGATGGCCGAGTTCGGGGGCGAGACCGTGGCGCTGTTCGAGCGAGGCCGCAACCTCCAGCGGATTGCGCAGCGGCAGCAGCACCAGGGGCCGCACGCCGGCGGCCGCCAGCACGCCGAGCCAGAAGGGGGCGATGCGGCAGAGGCGCGGATCCTTCAGTACAAAGAAGGACGAGCCGCCATATTCGGCCTCGAGCGCCGCGCGCGCCCGGGCTTCGAAGGCGCCGGCCTTCGGCGAGGCCAGCCAGCCGGGCTCGAAAGCCTGCCAGTCGTCCCAGGCCGAGCCGGCCGAGGCGAGGAGTTCCTCGTTCAGCCCGAAGACGGACATCGACTCCCAGTAGCCGGTCTCATTGGCCACGTTGGCGGGCATCAGCGTCTGCGGCGCATCGGCGCCCAGCAGCGTCAGCACCCGGGCAAGCGCGCTGGTGCCCGAACGGTGCATGCCGAGTATCAAAAGGCAACTGCGCCCGGAAGACATCACACCTTCCTGACTGACGATATTATTGTTCACGCATTCCTCGCTTATCCCCCGGATGAAATTATAATTTTCTTGGCAGGCTAGCAAGTCTGATTCAAGGTGGGGGCGGCGGCGAGCCGGTCAACAATCGGGAGCAGGCGACGTTGCAGCATCTCAACATCATTGTCGGGGGTGTGTGCGCGCCAAATCACGATTGATGTTTTGAATCCGATTTCAGGAAACGCACTGTGTCTCTAAATCCGTCGAGTTACTACGAAATTGATGCGATTGCTGCCGCTGTGGAACGGGGCGGGCATCGGCAAATCATTGGTGATTTATGGGATGAAATTGGCGCGCTTCAGATCGAATTTCTTGTGTCGAATGGTTTGTCGCCTCATCATGTGCTGTTGGATATTGGTTGCGGAAGCCTGCGCCTCGGGGTTCGCGCTGTCAGCCATCTGGATGTTGGATGCTACTGGGGAACAGACATCAATGAAAGTTTGATGTCTGCCGGATATGAGCGCGAGGTGTTGCCAGCAGGTTTAGGTGAAAAGTTGCCGCGAACAAACCTTGTGCAGGATACCGATTTTACGTTTGATGGCATTCCCCGCGACATTGATTTTGCTATCGCCCAGTCAGTCTTTACTCATTTGCCACTGAATCATATGCGGCTGTGTCTCGCCAATCTATCGGCTCACCTGGCAGGACCATGTGAATTCTTCTTCACTGTATTTATGTTGCCGGAAGGTGAGTCGTTTGAACGACCCTTCGAACAATTCGAAAAGATCATTACCTATCCACATCGAGATCCCTATCACTACACATCTGGCGATATTCTCTATGCTGCCGCCAACCTCCCTTGGCAAATCGAGTTTGTTGGGGACTGGGGACATCCGCGCAATCAGAAGATGGTTCGAGCGACGATGCCTAGGGGGCGCAAGCGTGTCTAAGACATTTCCGTTGACTGAGTGGTTAGAGTTTGGACATGAAAATTATTGCCTTGCATCTTCGATGGAAGCAATTCGATCCTCGAATCCTGCTGCTATCCAAACTAACAATTGATCGTATCGAACTCCAAGTCGCTCGTTAGTCGGCCGGTGTGTGAGGGAAGATTCTCCGTCTTCTGTGCTTGGTATGGAGGACGGTTCGCAAGGATTCCGGCATAGCACACCGTATCGAAATCCGTTGAGCCCCGCGGCCTCGAACGCACTGAGTACGTCCTGCGCTGTCACTCCGATATGAAGCCGTGCATTGGCGCCTTTGACCTCGATCGCCGAACGCCAGCGATATATGCCGGCGAGTCGTGACAAGCTTCTGGCGACGTGGCGTTCGGCTGGTTCGAGCGCTCGCAACTGTGTCTTGGCGCGGGCATCCGATGTCTGAATCGCTCCGTTGCCCGCGTATATGTCTTTCCATCTACGAGCCGATGAGCCCAGATCCTGGGCGTTATCAGCGCCTGGCTGCACGACGCCAGTGCTGGAAATTCGCAAGCGCTCGATTGTGCTGGTTTCTCCGGACATGAAGGAAATCCGAGTGGGGCACGAGACGCCTGAGTTCGGGGTTGAATCGGCAACGAAGCGAATAGCTGCAGTCTGACGATACGCCGCTCCGTCAAATCCGAATGAATTGAAAGCAGCGATCGTATCGTTCTCTGCAACCACAGCAGGCAATGAGAGCGTCCCGCGCGCGCGAAAAAAGTCAAACCGGGTGCCTGCTGCGTTGTTATCCGTCGCTGCCTGCAAGCCCAGTGTTGGCCGCGCTGTGTCGTTGTTTCCGATGCTCACGGCAGGAAGCGCGGATAGCGGTGGAACGATATTTGCGAAGTTGACGGGGTCGCCGAGAGATATTTGTCCGTCTCCAGCTAGCTTGATTCCCTCCCTCCACGTCTCCCCATCGGCGCTGACCTTGAGCGTGAAGTCGTCATTGCCGGCAAGGCCCAGTTCGGCGCGGCCGGCGGCGGCGGTCTGGAAGATCAGCGTGCCGGTGTTGCCCGTCGCCGCCTTGTCGATCGTCACGCGCATGTCGCCGCTGCCGGGCGTCTGGTCGTCATGGGCGAAAAGCGCCGCGTCGGATTTGACCGCGAGGCGGTTTGCCGTGTCGGCGGCGGTGTTGATGCCGAATTTCGGCGCCTGTTCGGGCGCGATGTCGCTCCAGGTGCCGGCGTCGCGAACCAGCAGTTTCCGTTCGTCTTCGAGCCAGGCGCGCCAGCCCGCATGGGCCGTGAAGAAAGTCCAGGCGCCGTCGAGCCAGGCGGCAATCTCGCCGTCATGGCCGGCCCAGGCGCCGCCGGCGCCGGCGGCGACGATGTGGCGCTCGCCGGGCGCCGGCGCGGGCGGCGGCGCGGTGAGGCTGCGCGACCTGACCGCCAGCTGGACCAGCGCGTCGAGCCGGCGCAGCGCCTCGTTGTGGGTCACATGTTTCTGGGCCTGGGCCGGCATGATGCAGGGCAGGCCGAGCAGTTCGGTCGTGTCGAAGGACATGGGTCGCTCCCCTTTCCGTTGCGGATGCGGCAAGCCTAAGGCGCGTGCCCGGGGGTGGGGATAAGTCGGCGGCGGCGCGGTTGCGCCTTGCCGGGCAATGGCTTATCGACGCGGGGGGGGCCTGTCGGCGCCGGGGCTTGTCGCGGCCGGCGGGACGATCAGTGTGGAACGAGGGCCGATGCGCCTTTGCGTTGACGAGATCCTGCGATCGGGACGTCCGGCGCTGCGCCTGACGCCGGCCGATGGCGCGCGGCCGCTGCGCGCCGGGCGCTATCTGCTGCATGCCGTGCCGCCGGCAGGGGCGACGATGCCGGCGCTGAAGATCGATGTGACGGTCGAGGGCGACGAGCGGCCGCGCGCGGGCCTGCTCGACTTCGAACCCTTGTTCGCACGGCGCCGCCGCGGGCGGGCCGTTGCCGCCTTCGTGCCGGTGTTTGTGCGGCAGGAGGCGGTCGCACTTGTCGTCGAGGCGGCATCGGCGGGCGCTGCCCTGCCGGGGCTCGCATGGCGGCTGCAGTTCAAGAGCTATCCGGCACTCTATGTCGCACTTTTCGGGCGTTTCATGCGGCGGGTGCTGGCGCGCAAGGAAAGCCTGAAGCTGCTCGGCACGGCCTTTCTGCGGCACGGGCTCGACGGCGTCGGCGCGGCGCTGTGGGGCGACTGGGCGGCCGCGCTGTCGTGGGCGGCGCCGCAATCGGGCTTTACCGCGCGCGCGCTTGCCTGTCCGGACCGGGTCGGGCTTCCCGCCGGCGCGCCCGCGGCGGTGCCGGGCCTCTGCCTCGTCGCCGATCTGTCGCGCGGCGCGGCGCTTCCGGCGCTCGATGCGGGTTTTCTGGCGCGGGCGCGGCTGGCCGGCTTCGACGCGCTCTGCCTGCCCTGCGGTTGGGACGGCCAGCAGCTTCGCCTGCCGGCGCCGGTGCAGCGCTTTCTCGACGATGCGGCTTGCGACTTGCCCTTCATCCTGCGGCCGACGGGCCCGGCGGCGGCCGATCGCGGCCTGATGGCGGCGCTGGCGCCGTTCCTTGACGATCCGCGCGCCTTGCGTGTGGCCGCGGCACCCGGCGCCGTTTCGGCGGACGGCGTCTTTCTCGCCGGGGATGACGGCGCCGTGCTGACCGGCGACTTCACCGCCGGTGCGGCCGATCCCGCGGCGCGGCTGCCCGACACGCCGCCGGTACGGTTCGGCCGGGCCGCGCATGCGGCGATCGGCAAGGCGCTGGCCGCGGCGGCCGGGCGGGCCGGGCCCGCCTTCGTGTTTGTCGATCTGGCGGCGGCGGGCGGGCCCGGGCCCGATCTTGGCGACGATCCGCGCTTCGGCCATGCCGCGCTCGAGGCGCTGCGCGTCGCCCGGGCGCGCCATGCGGCGGTGGCGTCCGCGCCGTCGCGACCGTTGCGGGCGGCGATCGCCCTGCATGCCTTCTATCCCGACGTTCTTGCCGAAATGCTGGCGGCACTGCGCGATCTGCCGGCCGAACACAAGCTCTTCGTCAGCACCACGGCGGCGCGGCAGGCCGAGGTCGAGGCCCTGTTGCGGGCGGCGGGGCGCCCTCATGCGCTGCATGTCTTCGACAATCGCGGCCGCGACATTCTCCCCTTCCTCAGGATGCATGCGGCGATTTCGGCCGAAGGCTTCGATCTCGTCGTCAAGGTTCACACCAAGAAATCGGCCCATCGCAAGGATGGCGCGGTCTGGCGGCGGACGCTGGTCGAGCCGATCCTCGGGCGTCAGGGTTTTACGCGCATCCTCGCCGCCTTCGCGGCGGACCGCACGCTCGGCATGACCGGGCCGGATCGGCATCTGACCGGCTTTCGCAACAATATCGTGCCCAACGAGGCGCGGGTTTTCGGCCTGGCGCGGCGGCTCGGCCTGACCGCGCGTGACGTCACGCATGGCCAGTTCTTTGCCGGCTCGATGTTCGTCGCGCGGGTGGCGGCGCTCGCGCCGCTGATGAGCCTTGCCATCGGCGAGGCGGATTTCGAACCCGAGGCGGGCCAGCTCGACGGCACGCTGGCGCATGCGATCGAGCGCGGCCTCGCGCTCAGCGTCGTTGCCAGCGGGCTGCGCGTCGCCGGCGTCGAGGATGTGCTGCGGCGGCACTCGCCGATCTGGAACATGTCGGGTTGAGCCGGTCCGGCGGCAGAGGCTTCCATCGCCGCGCAAATCGATTATGGTGGCGCCAGTTTCGCGACCGCCGGAGTGGAGTTGCCGATGCCAGCCCCCGATACGCGTTTTGCCGAGGCCGCGCGCGGCGTCGTCGCCATGGCGCGGTTTGCCGGCGCGCGCGGCTGGCTGCCGGCGACCAGCGGCAATTTTTCGGTGCGGATCGACGGCACGCGCGCGGCGCTGACGGCGACGGGCGGCGACAAGGCGATGCTCGAGGAAAGCGGCGTCATCGCGGTCGAGATCGAGGGTGCCGCGCATCCGCGCGCCTCGGCCGAAGCGCCGCTGCACCTGGCGCGTTATGCGGCCGTGCCGGCGATCGGTGCGGTTGCGCATATGCACAGCATGGCCGCGACCGTGTTGTCGCGGCGCCATGCCGCTGCCGGGGCGCTGCGGCTCGAAGGCTGGGAACTTCTCAAGGCCTTTGCCGGCGTGACGACGCATGAGGTTGCGCTCGATATTCCGATCGTCGCCAACGACCAGGACACGGCCCGGCTTGCCGCGCTGGTCGAGGCGCGGCTGAAGGCAGGCGCGGCGGCGCCGGGCTATCTGATCGCCGGACACGGTCTCTATGTCTGGGGCGCGACGGTGACGGACGCGATCCGTCACATGGAAGCCTTCGATTTTCTGCTCACCGCCCAGCTGCATGAGGAGGGCGCAAGATGACACAGCTCACGGTCTATCCCGATACCGATCCCGATACGGTGCTGCTCGAGACGCGCGACGGTGCCGCCATTGCGGCATCGCTGGCCGGGATCGGCGTTGCCTTCGAACGCTGGGCGGCGCCGCATGAACTCGGCGAGGATGCCGATCAGGCTGCCGTACTCGCGGCCTATGACGCGCAGGTCAAACGGCTGATGGACGAAGGCGGCTACAAGAGCGCCGATGTGGTGCGGGTCAAACCCGACAATCCCGATCGCGAAGCGCTCAGGCAGAAGTTTCTCGCCGAGCACACGCATGACGACGACGAAGTGCGCTTTTTCGTCGAGGGCGCCGGCGCCTTCTATCTGCGCAAGGGCGGCAAGGTGTTTCGCATCGTCTGCGAGCGCAACGACCTGATCTCGGTGCCGGCCGGCACGACGCACTGGTTCGATACAGGTCCCGCGCCGCATTTCTGCGCGATCCGCATCTTCACCTCGCCCGAGGGCTGGGTCGGACATTTCACCGGCGACGACATCGCGACGCGCTTCCCGAAATTCGAGGGCGCGGCCGCGTGAACCGGATTCGTGCCATCGTCACCGATATCGAGGGAACGACGACACCCATCGTCTTCGTGCATGAGGTGCTGTTTCCCTATGCGCGGGAACGGCTGGCGGCGTTCGTCGCCGCGCAAGGCACGGCGCCCGAGGTTGCGGCGGCGCTTGCGGAAGCGCGGGAACTGGGCGGCGTGCCGAACGCTTCAAATGACGAAACGGTGGCGCTGATGCTTTCCTGGATCGACCAGGACCGCAAGGCCGGTCCGCTGAAACTGCTGCAGGGCATGATCTGGCGGCAGGGCTACGAAGCGGGCGTGCTGAAGGGGCCGGTCTATCCGGACGCGGCGGCAATGCTGCGGCGCTGGCGCGAAAGGGGATTGCAGCTCTTCGTCTATTCGTCGGGATCGGAAGAGGCGCAGAAGCTGATCTTCGGCTATTCGGACCAGGGCGATCTGACGCCCCTGTTCGACGGGTTTTTCGATACGCGGATCGGCGCCAAGACCGCGACGGCATCCTATCAGGCGATTGCGCAGGCGGCGGCGATGCCGGCGGCCGGGATGCTTTTCCTGTCGGATCATGCCGGCGAGATTGCGGCGGCGCGCGCGGCCGGCATGCCGGCTGTGCGGATCGACCGCGAGGCGGCGCCCGATCTCTGGCTCAACGAAGAACAGGCGCCCGTCGCCGGCTCATTCGATGCGGTCGAACGCGCGCTGGTGCCCGGCAAGTAAAAAGGCCCGGCGGTTCACCGGGCCTTTTGTCGATGTGTCGATGACGTGAAATCAGCACTTGTCGTCCTGCTTGCAGCCGCTATAGGCGCCGGCCGCCGCACCGACGGCGCCACCAACGATCATGCCGGCGGCAATGCTCGACCCGGCGATGGCGGTGGCCGCTGCACCGACACCGGCGCCGATCGCGCCGCCTGACAGAGCGCCCTGTTCGGTCTTGCTCAGATTGGTGCAGCCGCTCGTCAGCAGAAGCGCAGCCACCGCGAAGGCCGTCGCTGTCTTCTTCATCTTTGCCTCCATCAACGTGAATCCACCCGGCCGAGATTGGCGGCGTTTGACGGCCGAAGCTTGACGGGAATGGGGCGATTGAGGGCCGATTATGGGGCGGGCGGGCTTGTGCGGCCGGTGATCCTTGCAGATGATCGCCGGCGATGACACAGGACATCAGACCCGAAGGCCCCGGCGGCGACCGGCTGCGCGAAGAGGCGGTCGAGCGCCGGAAGGAGACCGCGCGACGCTTTGCCGGACAGGCTGCGCTTGCCCTTGCACGCGCGGTGCTTGTCATCTTCTTCCTGCCGGCATTCGTCATTCTTCTCTATGCGGTGGTGCCGCCGCCGGCGACGCCGCTGATGCTGATCCGCGCCATCGAAGGGTACGGAATCTCCAAGCAATGGAAGCCGCTCGATGAAATCTCGCCGCATCTGCAGCGCGCCGTCATCGCGGCCGAGGACGGCAAATTCTGCCGGCATGGCGGCTTCGACTGGGAAGCGGTCGACAGCGCGATCGAGCGGCGGCGCCAGGGCGGGCGCGTCGTCGGCGCCTCGACGATCAGCATGCAGACGGCCAAGAATCTCTTTCTCTGGCCGGCCCGGACCTATTTCCGCAAGGGCGGCGAAGCCTACATAACCGTCTGGCTGGAAACGCTTTTAAGCAAGCGGCGCATCCTCGAACTCTATCTCAACGTGATCGAATTCGGCCCCGGCCTTTATGGCGCGGAGGCGGCGGCGCGGCATTATTTCGGCGTTGCGGCGGCCGATCTTTCGCCGTCCCAGGCGGCGCAACTGGCCGCGGTGCTGCCCTCGCCGCTGACCTGGCGGCCGGTCGCCAGCGCAAGGGCGGGAACGATCGAAGTCAGGGCGCGATCGGTGCAACTCGGCAGCGACGGACCCTGCTAACCCCCCCCCCCC
>TARA_R110000824_G_scaffold152177_1_pt1 | contig 15752 bp, 30 predicted proteins | sample TARA_R110000824 | Tara Oceans TARA_R110000824 (sample SAMEA4397747) | marine metagenome | biome: Polar Biome; feature: [MES] marine water layer (ENVO:01000295) within the mesopelagic zone...; material: water (ENVO:00002006), including particulate matter (ENVO:01000060) such...
TGCACAGTAGCATAACTACATAGATAAGACGGTCAGTGTCTCGCTGCGTCGGTCGCAGATGGCACCCGAAAAAGAGAAAAGACCCGCCAGCAGCCAATCCACCAGCGAGTCTATCACCCCAAACTCAGTATGCTGCTTTCGCAACTTATTAGTTTAGATGGACACGACATTCATAGCCGTGCCCAAGATTTATTATTCTATTCCTCTGATACTATCAACGAGGCGATTAACCTTCGAATCCATCAGCGAGCTCATCGATGGATGTTTCGGGCTCTGGTTCTGGGGCTTTCTTTTCTTTGACTACATTTCCAGCAACAGCTGCAATGAACTGCTTCATCAGGTCTTTCAGTTCATCATCATTTGATTTTGACTGCTTCTTACTGAGAACTTCGATCAAGTCCTTGTTTGCGTCAGCCATGTTGATGTTGACATCGAGTGCTGGAACGCCGTTTTGATACCGAAGATCCATAGCGTTGTTCGCGTCGATCCACTTGCACGCAATAATGATGGACTCGTCACCATTTGGATTCGGTCGGATATCGGCTTCATACTCACCAAGCTTCCACTCACCATTCGGCTGTGAGTTTCTGATGTTCTTGACCATGGCCTTTAGTGTGGCTTCAAACATCGAGCGCCACGTGTTGGCATCAACCGCATTTGTCAATCCAGCAAGAGGCCAATGCGCTTTCTTTAGACGATGACGATAGTTCTTCCACTCTTTTTGAGTCTTTTTGTCAATCACCTTTTCATCGAGCATGCCACGCAATTGAGACATGAACTCTGTCGTTTGAATAATCTTGGGTGGCCCATCGCGGGTGCCTGCCGTTTCGGACATGCGCATCTTGCGTGAGTTTTTTGACGTGGCTTGATCAATCAAGGACATTGGTTCTCCTACTTAGTAAAGTCTATTTCTGGTTCTGGAAGATCATTTTGCTTAGCCTTCTCAACCAAGTCTTTAACCTTTGTCTTCCGTCGTTTCTTTGGTGGTTCATCTGCTTGAACATCAATAACATTGTCTTTGGTTGTACCACTATCCTTAATTGACTCGTCATGCCCATTGTTGGCAGTGTTAGCCCAGGAGTCATCATCAAAGTCACTCTTAATGTCATGCTCGAGAACAGCTGTAGTCTGTGGCGTAAGTGGAAGGTACTTGCAGATGCGCCGAATGACCGTCTTCCGCCACATCTCTTCAGTATGATGTGCCCACGGGCCATTGCTAGGGTTGCGAGAGCCAGAGCGTATCTTATTGATCTGGTCCTTTCGCATGACTTCTACCTGTCGCTGTCCAGACTTGTAGTAGCAGACCGCATAGGCGATCTTCAATTCACCAGGGTCGTCGTAGTTGACCTTGTGCTTTAGAGTCTCGCCATCATTAAGATCGAAGTGATGATCAAACTCGTCGTTCTCATGAACCACTCGAGCAATGAAGTGAGCCACTTCACCAGACCGCTTCACGAGATCCATCAGGCCAGTGTATTGAATCCACAGCTCAGCATCGTAGGTTTTTTTCTTCGAGTTCCACATGGGGATGAGGGATGCGCGGTGCAGAACGCCACCAGCCACAAGGTTCAGTTCGCATGCCTTGGCCAACGCCAAGTAAACTGAGTCTGGGGAGCACTGAACAAGGCGTTCATTCTTAGCTGCTTCAAACATAGCAACACGGATGATCCGGTCAACGTCCGTTCCTTTTGGCGCAATTTTAATGAGGCTGTTTCGCTTTGTTCCTAGAAACTCATTGAGCGATGTCAGTTGGTCTCTTCGGCTAATTGCTGTCGTCATCTCTTGGCTCCATGATTCTAAGCATTCTGTTTCCAGGCTGCTCGGTAGTGTACTTTTTATAGAGGCTGGGTTCATCTTTCATGAACGTTTTTTTATCGAAAACCCTGCGCTTTGATGTCGGCTTCCATGTAGCGAGTTGTGCTATCCCAAGCGATTCACCAATACATAGGCGCATTTGGTTTTCGAGTTCGGTTTTCTTTTCCGTGAGTTCTTTGTATTCGCTTCTGCATTTCAATATCTGTTCGTACAAATCTCTCTCAGCAACCGTAGCGACTCGTAGTTTCTCATCTTTGACTCTAGGGTGAATCTTTCCAAGAGCTTCACGGCACATGGCGGTTCCATCTGCTGGCGGTGGCGTTTCCTCAACTACATACTTCTGCCACCACTCTTCACCAATATCGAGAATCTGCTCACCAAGTTCTTTATCGCGTTCGAGGCGGTAGACGCGAAAGTCATCAAGGCTGAAAAGTGTCGCGATGTCCCAGTACGGAGCATCGAAAATTTCCATGTAGGCGCGCATCTGCACCTCTACATCTAGTGGTACGTCAGTTGACCTAGTCTTTCCCCACCCCTTTCTTCTTCGGCGCGTCTTAGCGTCCATACCGAATGTTACGCCTTTATGCTCGACGATTCGATCTGGCGTGCCAAAGATGCGTGGTCGAGTCGGATGCCAAGTTAAACCCTTCTCCCAAAGGCGACACCCATCCCCAAGATGGAGCTCGTAAAGCTCGCATACATATTTCTCCATGACTCGACCACGCATCAAGAACGAGTTGTCTGAATCTTCCGATTTAAAAATCCCAGTTTTTTCAGACCACAACTTGAAAAGGCTTCTTTCGAAACAACCAATTTTGTCTTTTGTATTTGCCGCCGATACAAGTATGGAAGCCACATCAGTGCCGCCCAAACCTTTCTTGCGTTCAGCAAGCCACGCTGCTCTCTCTTCTTGGTTCATGGTTGTTTTCTCCTGATTGAATCGTAGTATTGTACAGCATGTGTGTCAAGGAGCCACACCCCAATGTGGACAAAACGTGTTCACTACGCTACTTTTCATTTATAAGGTGTGTCTAATGGTCATCGAAGACTATCGAAAAAGCCTACCAAATCGAAGCACTCGTGTTGCATTCACGAAATGGCTGGCTGCAGAGCTGGATCGATTTGATTTGAGTTTGAGCATCGGCTATCTCCGTGACTTGGAGTATGGTCGAAAAACACCGTCGTTACCGCTTGCCATTGGTATTGAAAAATCAACCGGTGGTGTAGTATCTGTCAGAGAATGGCCTGGGCTTAGTCCAAGCCTTCGGTCTTAATGGAGTAGATAATGAATCTTAAAGAACAAGTTGAAGCAATGCGCAGTGTCCTTGGAAAAAAGGCGTGCCATCATGGATACAATCTTACAAATGTCGTATCTACGCTTTACGCATACATTGCGGAGCTGGAGGGTAAAGCAAATGCACCGGCACCGGGTAAAAACGCTACGCTCAAAAAAGCTACGCCCAAGAAAGCTACGCCCAAGAAAGCTACGCCCAAGAAAGCTACGCCCAAAAAAACAGCAAAGAAGTAGCTAGGCGTCGACTGGTTTCTTGAGTTTTGCCATCAGTAACTGATGGGCAACCATAGACTCCTGCGCTTCGATATGTTGTTGTAGCATTTCAATGACTGAAATTTGATTCATTGCCTTGGCAACTATTTCATCGGTAGAGTCAAAGACTTCCATGGATTTGTCTTTCGTGCAAATGGTCCATCCATCAGGCATGGTCCAGGTCTTTTTAATTTCATCGATGTCAGGCATTAGCATTCCTGTGGCTCGATAATGTTGGCGTACCCACATCCTTTGTAGATTATAGGCACGTTGTCAGTCCAATGCTGTATGGCCTCAATGATTAACAAGCGCCCATGGTCATAGCATTGAGTGCTCAATGATTTGTCTCCGGTGATAGGGCACAACCACAGGAAACGAACGATACCGTGTAGTGTGTTGCGTGTTTTCTCTGTCATGGACATTGCTGCATACGGTGTCACTAAAAGCCATGCATAGATATGGTCGAGCAGTTCTTCATCCATGCCGCCAGTCTCTTGATAAACTTCAAAGCAGTATTCATAAACGGCATCTGCAAGCCTATCTGCGTGCAAAATCCCACTGTTGGTGAATCTACCTGACCTTCCGCTGATCATGTAGTCCAAACCAAAAGCAACGAACGTTACGTAGTGCCCGTCTTCAATAAAGCCTTTGACGTTCTTAGCGATCGAATACAGCAAAAACTTGTTTTCTTTTCTCAATGACCGAACCTTCGACCCTTTCATGTTTGAATGAATGAGCTCTTTGTCATCTTCGGTAAGGTATTGATCTATCACTTCCTGCATGTCGTTAGTTTCACACGCAAATACTTCAGCCGACATCAGTGTTCTCCGCCTTCAACAGTTTCTACAAGTTCAGGCTTTGACATCGGAAGAATGTTGGCTTCTTTGTTTTTCACCCATACATACACGCGTTTGTTAAATACCCTTCGACGTTGTCGATCGTATCCCAACTGCCGCATGATATCGCCAACGCGCATCTCGTTGCTGCGAGTCATTTGATACTTCTCTAATCCCAACGACTTAGTCATGATTTCGCTGGTACTAAGGCTCCCCATACCAACGTTCAGCCATTGCTCTATGACCTCATGCCATGGGTCGTACTGGCGGAAATCAGATGATTGCTCTTCCAGCTGTTGCTCTGCTTCATTCTCCAGGTACCACTTTTCACCATTTTTGAATGCAACTACTGCTTCTGCCCACAGTTGAGAACGATTATGCATCGTCCAATCGGTATCGATTTTACCAATTTGAATTGGCCAATACCTACGCGAGCCGGTCATGTCGGTGATGAATGCAGCTTTGTTTGTCGTGCCACAGAACACCGTGTGCCTTTTTAGCGTGATGGTCATCCTGGCATACGGTAATCTAAACGTGTCTTCTTGAGCTGACAAAAACGCCTTGGTGCTTGAGTTGTGCGCTCTTCTAATAGAGTCCAGTTCTGCAACCTCGTACAACCACGCTTTGCTGATCTGCATGTAGGCGTTGGACGAACCAATATCCATTGGCGTATCGCAGAAATACTCATCGGACGCCAGAATCCTGAATGTCGTACTTTTACGCGCACCCTGTGGTCCAACCAGGATCAGTACACAATCGGCCTTCACGCCAGGCTTAAAGGCTCTTGCGATGCATTGAATGAGCCATCTGCGGCCCATCTCCCGGTTGAGCTTCGTGTCTTCAGCTCCAACTCCACGTATCAACCATTCATCCATTCTCGAAGTTCCGTCCCAAGCCAGATCCTTCAACCAATCTGTCAGCGGATTCTTTCCGTTTTCTTCTGCAACAAAGCCAACAGACTCAACGATGCAATCGGTGCTGAAGTGCGCGTTGTAGTGCTTGTACATCCATCGTTTGATTCTTGTAGCGTCCGTGTCTGAGAAGTCTTTGTCGTCTATCTTTATGGCGTTTCTGAACATGTTCATCCAGATGCGCTTGTTCCACCTATTGTCGTACATAAAAATAGTGGTCAGATTTGGAACTGTTCCAATAATCTTCTCACAACCATCTCTGGTTGTAGTGGTCTCTAAGCGTGAAATAACTCGTGATTGTGGGCCGTCTTGCTTACCTTTTTCGTAAGCGCCTTTCGCTGCAGAAAACAACTCAGATAACGTTGGGGCTCCTGGCCCACTCAATACTTGATCAAGATCGGGCACTGTCGCCTCCATCTACGTCTGCGAGAGGAAGGCGATAGCAAGTTCGTGAGCTCAACTGCATTTGAATCGTTTGTGCATACTCATCACCCTTGGCATCTGGATCGGTGCCAACGTACACATCGATTTCATCTGGAATGTTGATTTTGCCTGCACTGCGAAATGAACCAGATGTCCCGCCAAAAACAGCAACACGCATTGATTCCCGCTCTGCTTCGGAGACAACCTTCAAGAAGTCAGTAAGACCCTCGACAAACAAAACTGATTCGATGCCCTCCGAATCACCCTTCATCATTTTTACTGCGTGTCGATTCGGCATAAACAGGCCACCAGCTTGAAAGCCACTGGGCCACAGTGTTTTCGGTGCTCCGTTAGTGTTGATCACAGCTCGACCATGAAGACTGCAAAACGTTCCATTCGTATCGAACGCAGGCACGATCAGCCTCCACATCATGCTTCTTCCTCCTGGCCACCAGCTTGGCCACTCGTAGTCACGTCTATTTGGAGTAACGCGAGCCACGCCCGTTCGAGCAAGTGCATCTAAATTTAGTCCTCTGCTTTTCAAAAAAGCTAATACGTCGTCATCTTGGGCCAATTGATTTAGCTTAAAAGACCTCTTCCAAAGTGAATGAACTTCATTTATTGGTGGTCGTTTGCTTTCGTTTTTTTTTGGTATCTTTGGCTTTTCGCTTTTCATCGACTCGAGATTTACCTTGGCTTCAAACCACTGTCTCACACGATCCCGATCATTGTCGGGAGCGTCCTTGAACTTCTTTCCGCACAAGCAATAGCTCACAAGGTCTATGCCGGAACCCCCACTTCCACACTTGTGACAACGCCATCCAAGCTTGTCATTGCGCAAACCGATTGGACCGCGCTTATCTGTACTGCCACGCTGCTCATTGTTGCAATTGGGGCATGGGCCGAATGAACCGCTTCTTCCTGGTTTCAACCCTAATTTACGTGCAGTCTCTGATACCGCAATAGACTCTACCTGATTTAGCCACACTGTTGTTTCTCCATGGTGTATTGATGATTACGCTGCCTTGATCTGGTACCTCACCTGCTGGTCGTGAGTGACCAACACCGACATTGAAATGCCAGCCTCGATTTGAGTTCTAGCGGCGTACCGAACAATAGTGTCAAGCGTTGCTGGAGGGCGTTTCCCATTTAGCACACCCCATAGGTGAGTATGCCCACACCCCATGACTCGCGCACACTCTCGATAACTCCCACCAATCTCATCAACCAATGCCTGCAAAGCCTTTGTCGTATCAATCACTAACGACGATTTATTGTCACTCATGATGCCCCCCCTTTGTGGTGTTCTCACCGTAGGCCACAGGTATGGCATTGTCAAGAGATTGGGTACACTAAATTTGTGTGTGTTCTTTTATGGGCGCAATGTTGCTGATTTTGATATGATACTAACGATACATCACTTTCTTTCTTAGGGACACGTCATGGCTTTGAAGGTTTCTTCATACAATTCAACGGCGCTTCAACACAAAATCGTGTACCAAAGCACCGTCACACAAACAGCTGATGTCGATGTGCTCGGTTCATCTGGCACGCTTCATTCGTTACATTGCCACAACAGTCACAGCGCTACGATCTATTTGAAGGTGTACTTATCTTCAGACAAGTACGTAGCCGCTACCAGTGAACCTGATTTAATGTTCAGCATGCCAGCTACCACGCAAAAGGAATTCCATTTGCCATCTGGGCTGGCTTTTTCTCAGCTTACATTCTGGGCCAATAGCGCGTCGGCAACAAGTTCTACGGCGGCTCCTGGCGGAACCGTCCTTCTCACTGCTATTTGCCAATAGGGGTTCAACATGGCCGTCAACACAAGTGCTGTTTCTGATCCGCTGTATACAACAGTCGTTATTGATACCGATGCGAATACAACGCTCGAGTCTTTCAACAACGTAGCCACAACCGTTTATCAGATTGAAATCATCAATCCCAACAGCTCAGCTGTGTGGGTTCGTATCAACTGGGCTGCGTCTGGAGGAAACACGACCACGCAAAACGACAACATCTTCTATTGCCCAGGTACAAACAATTGCTATTACGTTTTCGGCAGTGGATATGCAATAACGGGTGGCGTTCAGGTGTGGTGTTCGACCGAAAAAGGACTTGGTGGCGGGAATATCACCCTGAACAGCCCGACCTCAAAGGTCATTGTTCGAATGGCGCTCAAAGACACCTGATTCCTGCACGATGGTCCCATTTGGCCACAACTTTTTGTTGGACTTGTTGGGACCATTGCCAAGCTTGATGAAGCCTCGTTGCTCGAGGTTCTGTACTGCGCCAAACACCGCTCTGTAAACGTTTCGAGACCCGGAATCTTCGGTGTTCAGATCCTCAGAGATGGTGTTGACCGTCTCGAGTCCAGGCTCGGAAAGTATGTAGGACAGGACTACACCACGCAGGGAGCTCTGACGGATTGCACCGGCTAATGACATGTGATTCTCCTATAAGTCTTGGTAGGTAAGTTCTTTGGCTGGCTCGCAACTCTTGAGTACACAACTCTTGAGCACAGTTTCGTCCCAGTAGTAGATGGTCATTGGGTCGTGCCATGCTGGTCTGTACGCTTTGATTGCAGCTGGCTTGCTAAGCCCAACGCACATGATGGTTGCCTTACATAAGTAAAACCCATTGCTGGCTTCAATCACCCATTCCTTGTGGTCTACGACCTCATCAAAGACTTTGTAGTTGTAGAACTCACCGTCGTAGTCTTGAGCCAATGCAAGGCTGACCAGTAGCATTAATGTAGTCATGTCGTTTCTCCTTAGTGGTGTTGGATTTACTTCTTGCTGTTTTTCAAACCGTAGTTGTCCTTTGCCCAACCATCTCCTTCAAGCGCAAACGATGAAATACTAATGAGTTTCTTCATCTCATACTTGCACGTCTCGCATACAGGTGGATGAGCCCCATGCTTCTGCAGCTTCTCTTCGCGCCGACCACAGCTCTCACACTTATACTCGTAAAGAGGCATCATTCTCTTTGCGTGCTGTATCCAACAGAAATTCATCGAACTGCTCACCGAGTTCATGGCTTTCAATAAAGAACTCCATGAGGTGTTTCAACGTTGTCTCATCCCATTGTTGCTTACGGATAATATCTTTACGATTCATGCTGTTTCTCCTTTGGTAAAAAACTGGGGCGGGTGGAGTCGAACCACCAACCTCCGGGGTAACAACCCGGTGCGCTGCCAGTTGCGCTACACCCCATCATTCGTCACTCTCGCCGTGGGTATCGCACATGCCCCAGCGAACACAACCCTGCTCTCCTGGCGGCGCTGCGAAGAGTTCAAACTGCTTGCCTCCCCACTTGGTTCGTGACCACTGAACCACGCGGTCGATTGACCAAGTGTCTCCAGCCCTCTTTCCGGTCACCGGGTCTGCGCGACTGGTGGGGTTCTGAAACCATGTCGGTGGCTGATAGCCAAGCGATTCGAAGGTCTCGCCCTTAGCCTCGTACCGCTTCCGTGCGAGTTCAGCCACGTCTTTCTCAAGGTCTGCGATTAGTGCAATCCGATCTGGATCGGTGGCAGCCATCGTTCGAATCTCGCTTTTGCGGCTGTAGATGCACGGCCAACAACCAACACGTTCTGATGGATTCTTGCCAAGGTACAACGGGTTGGGGCGGATGCCGAACTTCTGGTGAATCTCAATCACGTCCTCGACCTTCCACTTGTGTAGTGGTCTCCATACTTCGCAGTCAAAGGTCTTCGACCACTCCCACTCAGGCATGTTGGCGCGTGATGCCGACTCCTGGCCACGGATGCCAACCACGTTTATAGGCTCATCATCCATGGCTTTCAGGTAGTCTCTGGCAGGGTAGACCTTCAACTCCTGAGTACAGAATCTGCGGATACGTGACGAAAAGCTACCCTTGAAGATGATGGTGCGAACCATCGCTGAGTACCAGCCAAGACGCTCTTCATACTTCTGAGCCAGTGCTTCCGTTTCCTCGTCACGCATCTTGCGTTCTCTTCGCAGATGCTTGATTGGTCCAATCTTCTCTGGCAGGTACTCCAAGATGTACTCGTAGGTAGAGGCATGCTCCCACCCTGTATCGAAGAAGATGGCCTCATAGTCGAGGCCAAGCTCCTTCATGTACAAGCACGCAGCTGTAGAGTCCTTGCCGCCACTGACTGATACCACGACACGTCGGTCGCCAATCTTCTCTTTGATTTCCTCGATGTCGTGGTATCCAATCATGCTGGCTCCTAAAACGGTACGCTATCGTTCATGGGGTATGAGTCCACTGAACCAGACTGTTGAGCTGCAGGTCGTGATGCCCCGCCCCCGTTGTCCGGGCGAGTCATAAACTCCACACGGTCAGCAACAATCTCTGTGCTCCGGCGTTGGTTGCCTTCCTTGTCTTCCCACTGGCGAGTGCGGATCTTACCCTCAACTGCAACCTTGGACCCCTTGTCCAAGAACCGTTCGCAGTTCTCAGCTTGCTTACCGAACACAACTACCGAGTGCCATTCGGTGTGGTCCTTCCATTCATCCCCATCCTTGACCCGCTCGTTCGTTGCAATCCGTAGATTGGCAATCGATAGACCGGAGTTGGCCTTTCGGACCTCGGGGGCTTGTCCCAGGTTTCCTGTGATAATGACTCGATTCATGTTTCTCTCTCCTTTTTGGTTAATGATACGGGCGCATGCCCTTGTACAGTTTCCTGCATGATTCCTTTAATATCGTCGAGTAGCACCTCGACGGTAAAATCTCTAAAGTCGCATCTGGTACAAGCACGAGACCTGACCACAAAGTCTTGCGTGTACCACCCAACAACCCTCTTGGCGTGGTTCATCTCCCAACCCTTGCCTGGATTGTTGATTGTTCTGGAAGCCGTCACTTTCGTTTTTTCTCCACATTCAGGACACATCATCTCTCAACCGCCTACAATTCCTGCACAGTGCAGCCAAGACTCCGGTAGAACTTGGCGCGCTTCTTATGCAGGTAGTACAACGGCTTACTGTTATCGACCAAATCAACAACAATCGGTTCTTTTTTATTTTCTGCTGTTCGCATGATTCTACCAATGCGCTGCTGAATGCGACCCATTGCTTTGGTTGGCGTGGTCAATATCACCGTGTCCAAGCCTGGAAGGTCCAGCCCCTCGTCGGCTACAGTCGTGGCAAAGATAGCCTTTACCTCTCGATTGTTAGCGGCCTCGAGCACTTCCGCTCTCTGCTTCTTCGACATCTTTCCAACCAACGCAGCCGCACTCCAACCATTATCGGCAACCAGCTCGGCCATGTCGATGCAGTGTTGCACCCGATCGGACAAGACCAACACTTGGCGACCATCAGAAACAAAGTCCAAAACCATTGAAAGGATTTGCTCGTTTCGTTCCTCGTCCTTACACATCCGCGTGATGAGCTTCGGCCAGTCCATCTTGCCTGGAGTCGACCAGCGCGTGCGCGTAAACTGAATCCTCGGTGCCAGAACGCGACCAGCATCAATGAGCTCCTGGGTTGTGATGCGGTACAGTTCTTTGCCAAAGTGCCAGTACAGGATGGCACTCAACCCATCAGGCCGGTCGGGCGTTGCAGTTAAGCCCAACCGAATCTTTGCTGGCATGGACATCATTACCTGACTGAAGGTGTTGGCAGGAACATGGTGGGCCTCATCCACAATGCACATCCCGAACTGAGTTGACCACTCGTGTAGTTCTTCCCAACGTCCTTTGGCTAACGACTGGAACATTGCAATCACAATCTGTCCTGAGTCGTCCCGCTTGCCACCGCCGCAGATGGTCACCGTAGGAACATCACCGTTGATCGTCTGCAGCTGGGCCTCGATGCGATCCTTCCATTGCTTTGCCAAATCATGTGTGTGGACCAACACGACCGTTCTGGTAGCAAACTGGATCATGGCACCCAGACCAATCATCGTCTTGCCCGCCCCGCACGGAGCAATCACAAGCCCTTCTTTCTGTCGTACCAACTGGTCCACGGCTTCAGTCTGATAGGGCCGCAACGCTACGCCGTCAGCAAATACAAGCGGTGCATCTTGGTCTCTTAGTTTTGGAAACGACTTGCGCGGAATAAACTGTAGGCCAGCCCAATCTTCGCCCAGTTTGATTCCCCTCGGAACCATCAAACCCATGCCCCAAGCATGGCGAATCGGAATCATCTGGCATGCGTAGACGTGCGTGTCAGGCACCTGGACATACTTACCGTTCTGCCTCAGTGCCATTGCCTGGCTGTACTTTGGATTCGGGCACCGAAACTTCTGCTTTATCTGGTCAATGTATGGTGAGCCTGGCGGCAGGAACTTCCCGCCTCCAACGACGCATTTGGTATCTGACATGGTGTTTCTCCAACACAAAATGTAGTGTATGTTCTCTGTGGTGTCAACGGGTTTGAGGCATCTATGCGACCACTTGGTCTATTCCTCGGCTGACCCCATAGTGCAGATCCAAATCTCTTCCTCTGCGTCCCACTCAAGCATCCGCTCCATTGGGTCTGCAGTTGTGCCCAGCAAGTACATGCCTGTGTTTTTCATCGCGATAGTGCGAAGCGCAACATCTTCACTACCATCGTTCAGATTCACCAGCTTGATGTACATCTCGTGGATCTCTTCGTTGTTTGAGTGCTCACCCTCTTCACCAGGATCGCCAACAAACTCTGACTGATCAGGCCAAGGCAAATCGTCGTCAGCTTGCTCAGACAAACGCGGTAGGCTGTCCTGCAACGAAAGCTTTTCGACGGGTGCAGCCTCCACCACTGGCTCTGGTTTGCGACGAATCACGCCCTCTGCCGCTACCGGTGGCTCCCAATCCTTGGGCGGATGCCAACCTACGTGCGGGATGCCCTCGATGCGCCTGGTCCTTTTTGTCCAGCTCATCGACTTCATTGTGGCACCTATCGATAGCTTTGCCTTGTGCGGCATGTCTTCTTCGGATTTCGGTACGTCGAGACCATTGCCAATGAAGTCGTAACTACTAAGCGCGACCTCGTATGAGCTGATGCCTTGAAACAAGTTCATGGTCTGAATCCGTGCAAGCAAGTCAGCATCAGGCTTTACACCCTTGCTCCTTTTCTTTGGGGTGCTCGTCTCTTCAACCTTCATCTCAACTTGCACATCGAAAACATCCTCGACCTCGTCAGCAATATCGTCCGACCAATCGTCATCGAAGACTTCATCGATGCCGTTCGACTCAACAACCTCTGGCTCTTTCGATTCAACACTAAGCTTTCCAGGCTTGTCGAAGAATGCCTCTGGTGGATACCACCGATACGCTCTCTTATTGTCAGTCATCTGGCGGCGACGAGTCCAACTAAGCATGCGCATCGCAACACCCAACGCTTGCTCAAGCGTACGATACGAAGACGACGTTGGATCATACAACTCGAACCGATCAATAATCGTTTTAATCTCAACGCCAATCTCTCCCGGTGTCAAAATCTCAGACAACTTATCAGCGTACAACTTCCCAATGTCATCGAAGTTCGGACCAGGCTTCTGACGCTTCTTTGTGGATGCAGCTGATGGTGCCGCTGCGAGCAAGCCCATCTCCACTTCCTCACACGTCAACTGATGACCGTACTGACCAGCCATGTAGACCATCACGTTGGCAATCGATCGCTTGGTGGCTTTAATGTTGTCGTCTACCAAGGACTTGCCATCCATGTGAGTAAATCGACCAACAAGGTTCTCGTCATGTTTTGCCGCCAGGTACACACTGTGGGCACCAACAGCCTGTTTGATTTCCAGCCTTTCCTTTTCGCTTGGCATCTTTACACCTCCTTGTGTTTTTGTGTTCATTGTTCTGTTCCGTGAACAGGAAAGCCCACTGGCTCCTTGCCCGGCATAATCGTAGACCGCTTACTCATGGTGTTTCTCCAGTATGGTGTTTAACCAGTTTGCCAGTAATGGCATCAATAGGCAATCACTTCTTGTACCTGGCGTTCGACTCAATGCACTTACAATAGTCAGCGTAAGACTCGAGCAACAACGCCAACTCATCCGTCTGAGGCTCGGCACCGCCGGCCAACTCCAACGACTTGAGGAACGCCGCAACAGCTACCACAACCTCAATCGCAGCCAAGTAGTGCGGGCTGCCAGAAGACTGCTCCATCACTCACCTCCGAAGTTTATGGCCTGTGATATTGTCAGGCTCACGCCGACGCTGTTGAGCCGTTGAAGCTGCGGCTTCACTTTCTCAAGGTTTGCCGCCATCTTCTGCGCTTCTTCGCGCGAATGGATAACCCTGCTCTTCCAGACGGATCTTAGGTCATCCCCATAATGTATGGCGATGACCTGAACCGTGAACCAAGGTTCAAAGTCAGGGTCATGATGCTTGGCGATGACAACCTTCATTGGCTTAGTCATCACTCACCTCCACTGGCGACAGCAAACAGAGCAGACTCGTACTGCGCTTGAGCCTCGTCATGTGCGCGCTCGGCACCAGTCCGATCGGCCAGGTACGCAAAGAAGTGCCGCTTGATGTAAGCCACCTCTTCGTCCGTCAACTCAACGGCATCGCCAATGTCCACCACACCGTCACTGCCAGGGCAATCCCAGGTGCGCGGCTCTGGCTTGATGTAGTCAATGTCCACTTCAATCTCTACATCGCCACGGATAATGTTCATGCATGTGCGCGGCATGACGCACCCCCAATCACCAATAGACCATCAGGATCGAAATGCACTGCACCAGTTTTCAGTGCGAGTTGAAGAATCCGCCGGTACTTGTCCGGTGCGTACCTCTCCATCGTAGTCGTTGACGATATGTACAACTCCTTGAATTCAGGTATATCGAATTGGATGTCCCGAATATCAAACTCGAAGTGCTCGTCCTCTTCGATGTCTGTTGTGTACCAGAAGGTGCGGCGACTATCAATGTCGTTGCCCCCGTACGTGTGGTAGATGGTCCACGTCACGTCCTCTGGGGTGGTGACCTCAAAGGCCGTCTCTGGCTCGATGTACTCTTGTCTATATGGCATGGTGTTGTTCCTCTTTGTTGTGGTGTAACTGTAGCCTACTGCGGCTACGGGTGTCGGTCAATGAATGTCCGGTTTAGATATTGTCGGTGGCCACGCTTAGTGCTGCCTCGTGGGTCACCTCGACCTCGTCGCCGTCTGCTGTCTCGGCGGACCAGTCCTCGACCGACCAAGTGCGACCGTCTGGACCGTTCTCAAAGCTCACCTCTACAGTGACCGTGACCTCGACCTCAGTGCCATCGACCTCCATCGAAATAGTGCCGGTGTGCTCCTCAGTCTCGGCGCGCTGATCCGCTCGGCGCATGATGCGGCTAAGGGCTTGCGTGTTTCGTTTACTGATCATGATGTTTCTCCTGGTGGTTAATAGTCGTAGCCGGAAATCGGCCCGTCTTCGTGTGAATCAAGTTGGTCAAGCGGCATGTCTGCTGCTTCGCTGTAGTCGTCCTGCATCGCTTCGTCTATTGCGGCCTTACCTGCCCGACGCTCGACCGTCTCGTGAGCCTTCTCTACCCTCGAAGCAGACGCGCGACGGCGCTTGCCCTTCCCGCCACCGCCATGACGACGGCCCTCATACTCTTTGCCGTTAGCGTTACCGCCTCGACCATTGCATCCCTTTGCAGCCATTAGAACACCGTCGCGCGAATGTCTTCGTAGCGGTCGTCTTGAATCTCGACATGTCCCATAAAGTCCTTCATGCTGCTGAATTTAGCGAACCAGTCATCATCATAGCAGCCCTCCACAACGCACTGTGCCGCGTAGCTTTTGTCGTAGTTGGCCTTCGCCCACTCGATTATCTGCTCTTTGATGGTCTTAGTCGTTGTCACTTGGCACCTCCTGCGTTGTCGTGAGTTTGGATGGCCTTGCCGATAATCTCTGCGTCATCGTCGCTGTACTGTGCGTTGGCTTCAAAGTGCTCAATCATGTCGCCCAGCGCAGCAAGCAGGTTGTCGTGTTGCTTCTTGAGTTCTTCGTAGGTCACTTGGCACCTCCTGTCTTGCTGTAGGTTTCACGTTCTTCGCTCGTGATAAACTCATCGAAGCATACCGGGGTCCAGCCTCCGCGCTCGATGCGCTCAAGGTTGGCCTCGATGTACCGCTTGTACGCCACCAGGTCAGGTGCCGCTGCCCGCACCAACTCATCCGAAGGACAATCAGGACACAGGTACTCCGAGGTTCCATCCGGCTTGTCGTAGCCAGTGTGCTCATCCTCTGGCACCATCACACCGCAGCCCTCACATGGACGCTCAGCGACCTCAACAGCCACCCTTGCGCA
>TARA_R110000824_G_scaffold338547_1_pt1 | contig 15725 bp, 14 predicted proteins | sample TARA_R110000824 | Tara Oceans TARA_R110000824 (sample SAMEA4397747) | marine metagenome | biome: Polar Biome; feature: [MES] marine water layer (ENVO:01000295) within the mesopelagic zone...; material: water (ENVO:00002006), including particulate matter (ENVO:01000060) such...
GATGAAGCGCAGATCAGAGAAGCGCTCAAGGATCATCCCAATCTTAGCGCGGCTTCCGAAATATTGCATGCGGCGGACGTTGTGTCCGGCGATGACAAGCCGGGACAAGCGCTGCGCAATTCCAAGACAACTTCCATGGGCATGGCTGTCAATGCCGTGAAAACCGGCGAAGTTAGCGCTGCGGTAAGTGCTGGCAATACCGGCGCTCTTATGGCCATCGCCAAGCTTGCGCTGCGCACGATGCCAGGCATCGATCGCCCCGCCTTGTCGGCACTGCTCCCGACGATGAAAGACACCGACGTTGTCATGCTCGATCTGGGCGCCAATACAGAATGCAACAGCCGCAACCTGGTGCAGTTCGCAGTCATGGGTGCTGCCTATAGCCGGATCATGCACGGTTTTGACCGCCCAAAAGTGAAACTGCTTAATATCGGTACCGAGGAAGCCAAGGGTACGGGCACGATACAGGAAGCTGCTGCCACACTGAAAGGTGCCGCTGGCCTGCATATGAATTTTCTAGGATTTACCGAGGCTGACAAGATATCCACTGGGGAGGTCGATGTGATTGTGACCGACGGATTTTCCGGGAATGTGGCGCTGAAAGCGCTGGAAGGAACAGCGCGGTTTGTGACCGACCTGCTGAAGCAGAGTTTTCTGAGCAGTCTCCGCTCCAAAATCGGATTCTTGATATCGAGGCCGGCAACGGAAATGCTGCGCGATCAGCTTGATCCCAATAATCATAACGGCGCCGTATTTCTCGGTCTGAATGGCGTGGTGGTCAAAAGCCACGGCAGCGCAGACGCGAAAGGCGTGGCCAATGCCGTCGAAGTCGCCGCCCGGCTGGTCGAGGACAGTATTCTCGAACGGATTAGTGAAGATTTGAAAAAAATCAGCGAAGCGGCCCCGGTGGCCGAGGTGGCCAAGTGAACGCCGTTTCTCCCAGACGGGCTGTCATCAAGGGAACCGGTTCAGCCTTGCCGCGAACCCGCGTATCCAATGCTGAACTGGCGAAGCGCGTCGACACGACCGATGAGTGGATTGTCGAGCGCACCGGTATCCGGTTCCGCCATATTGCGGAGGATGACGAGACCACATCCAGTCTCGCCATCGAAGCGGCCCAAAAGGCGATGCAGGCGGCTGGGTTCAGCAGCGCTGATATTGATTTGATCATTGTTGCGACCGCGACCCCGGACCAGACATTCCCTGCGACAGCGACCATCGTTCAGGACGCTCTGGGCTGCAATGGCTGCGTTGCTTTCGACGTCGCGGCGGTTTGTTCCGGCTTTCTATATGCCCTTTCAGTAGCGGACAGCATGATTCGCGTCGGCAGCGCGCAAAACGCGCTGGTCATCGGCGCGGAAACCTTCAGTCGTATACTTGACTGGGAAGACCGCGGAACCTGCGTCCTATTTGGTGACGGAGCCGGCGCGATCGTGTTGGCGGGCGAGGAGGGCGAACGAGGTATTCTCGCTACCCGCTTGCATGCCGATGGCGCTCATAATCAGCTATTATATGTCGACGGTGGTGCCGGGACGACGGGGACGGTCGGCAAGCTTCGTATGAAGGGCCGCGAGGTCTTTCGCCATGCAGTCGTCAATCTCGCTTCGGTTTTAAAAGAAGTCTTGGAAGAAGCAGGGGAATCGATCGATCATGTCGATTGGGTCGTTCCCCATCAGGCCAATGCCCGGATATTGGATGCCACCGCCAAAAAGCTCAATCTCGCTCCTGAAAAAGTAATCAAGACCGTCGACATGCATGCCAATACTTCGGCAGCATCAGTTCCGCTGGCGCTGGATACTGCTGTGCGAGATGGTCGAATCAAGGCCGGTGACTTGCTCGTTCTGGAGGCCATGGGCGGCGGGTTCACCTGGGGAGCGTCGGTCATCCGTTATTGAACCTGCTGCATTTGTACGCAGACTAACAAGGAATCGTCACCTTCGTCGCCAATTTTACATCTTTATCGAAAGCCAGTTGAGAATATTGCAGTTGGGCCCCTAGCCTGCCAAAATGGTCTATCCAGCATCCACAAGTTTGACGATCTCGGCCCAGTTTTTATACCGTGCCTATCTCAGCTGTCATGCTCTTCAGGCTCGCAAGCCACATCTCTTGAGCGCGCTGCAATGTTCCGAATCGGAATTAAGGGATCCCGGCTATCAGCTGGGTGATCATTCGATTGCCAGCCTCTGCGCAGCTACCCAGGAGGAACTCAACCGCCCGGATATCCATTCCGCTATTGGCGAGAAAATGGTTCCACGGGGGTTTTCCGATCTTGGCTTTACTGCTTTCTTCCAGCCAAGCTTTGGTGAGGCGCTGATCCAGCTCGTTGCAGAGCAGCGGTTGGGTGGTGAAAAGTCTGTTGTCAAACTTATGCCGCTATCAACCGGTGATCGGCTCGTATGGAATGATGATATGGCGGTTTTACCCGATCTTGTTCACATCGTTTTTGCTATGGTCTATCATTGCGGTGAATTATTGGCAGATGGTCGCTTCAAAACCGTCAAGGCCGCGCATTTCGCACATCCTCGGCCCGACGGCTTCAGGGGGTTTCCGGAAGGTGGCCCGAACCGTGCTCCGATTCCCTGCTATTTCAATCGACCATCCACCTATCTCGAATATCACCGTCTAGCCATGATGAAACCGGTATCGCGTTTCAATCCAGCGATTATCTCCGCTACCCGGAAACAAGGGGCCTTTTTTGCGCGGACCAAATTCGAACGAGAGAATCTCGCGAAGCTAACCTATGAATATCTACTATATCTTCTCGACAAGTCAGGCCTCAGCCTGGATGCGGCTGCCATAACCTTTGGTATGGCGGAGCGGACATTGCGGCGTAAACTGGTGGCAGAGGGCATGTCCTATCGCCAGTTGCTGGAGCGAGTCCGGCGCGATACTTGCCATCTCTACTTTCTCGAGGGTACCCGAAATCTCTCCGAAATAGCCGCCAAACTGGGCTATAGCGAGTTGAGTGCGTTCACTCGTGCCTATACCAGTTGGTACGGCCATCCCCCGAGCCAGGATACCGGCACGGCGACAGCACTGGCTGCCTGAACATTCTGATATGCCGGAAAATGGTGGGCGTAGAGAGAGTTGAACTCCCGACCCCTTCGATGTCAACGAAGTGCTCTACCACTGAGCTATACGCCCACGCTGGAGGCCGTCTAGCCAGCCGCTTCGGCTGGCGCAAGGCTTAATTGAGGTCGCTGATACTGTCCGGTTCGAACAGCCGGTCGACCTCCATAACCAGATCCCGCAAATGGAAGGGCTTAGACAATATTTTTGCCTTCGGAACCGATTCTCCGGCACGCAATGTTACACCCGAAAAGCCGGTGATAAACATGACCTGGGTTTCAGGACAGACTGCAGCGCAATGTTGCGCCAGTTCGATTCCATCCATCTCCGGCATGACGATGTCGGTCAAAAGCAGGTCGAATTTCTGCGCGTCGAGGAGTGGGACTGCCGCAGTTCCGCGGTCCACAGCAACAACTTCATAGTTGGCTTTCTCCAGCGCCCGTGTAAGATGCTCACGCATCGCCTGTTCATCTTCCGCGAGGAGAATCCTGATCATTTTGTCGCGCCTTCCTGAATATGCCTGAATACAGGCCCGCCTGTATGCCGAGGCCGGTATATAAGTGCAAATCGGTTAATTTTTTTCCGAGACAGGTGATTTTTTTGACAGCATCCATCAATATTTCGGGGAGCGAATATGCCTAACCCCGCACCCGGCAATTCTATGGCAGCAATGTCGGCTTATTCCTTGGCCAATGTTGACGCGCTCAAGTTTCCTGTACTGGTCAGCGTGCCGCACTCCGGCCGGGAATATCCGTCTGAGCTTCTCGATAATCTGAATGTTCCGGCATCCCATTTGCTTCGATTGGAAGATCGCTATGCAGACCGGTTGGCATCATCAGCCATAGCCGCCGGTTTTCCCTCGATTATTGCCAGAAAGCCGAGGGCGTGGGTCGACCTTAACCGGAATCGTACCGAGATCGATCCGGACATGGTCGCCGGGATGGACCCGAAGCAGACGCCCCAGATTAGCAGAAAAGTGAGGGGCGGTTTGGGCATATTGCCGCGCCGACTGCATGGTGTTGGCAATTTATGGCGGGAAAAATGGCAACATCAGCATGTGATTGACCGAATCGAGCAGGACCACGAACCTTATCATGTGACGATCGAGCAGCTTCTGGGCGAGATACGGTCTGTTTTTGGATGTGCGCTGCTTTTGGACTTGCACAGCATGCCGTCGGTGTTCGACGAGGATCGTCGCCAAATCAGCTTTGTTATAGGCGATCGTTTCGGGCGCAGTTGCGATTCGCGATATGCCGAACTGGCGGTCGACCATTTCCGTGTGCAAAGCCATCACGTCCAGGCAAACCATCCTTATTCTGGCGGTTATATTCTCGAGCGGCATGGCAAGCCTGCGCACAATATCCATGCATTGCAGCTTGAAGTCGACCGCGCATTATATCTGGATCAGAGTATGCGCGAGCCGGTTCCCGCAGCCGGTGCAATTGCGGAATTGATCGGCAATTGTTGTGTGATGCTAGCTGAGCAACTGTCCGGCGGTCGTCAGCTCGAAGCAGCGGAATGAACGAATCCCAATAAAAAAACCACCTCGCCGGTTAGGCGAGGTGGCCAAGGTTCAGGGAGGTGGCATTTCAGAGAAATGCCTGCATAGATCCGATCGGGGGATGCGGACCCATACAACATTAATGTGGGCCCTATCGGGGGCGGTTGCAAGTCCCAACCACGGATAAATTATTTGGCCGCCTACATCTCCCGTTTCAGCTGAACGGCAAGCAGTAGGCGACCGTGATACTATCAGACCTGAACGGAAGGAGCTTCCGTCACTTGTGGCATCTTTCCGGCAGCAACCTGTTTGGCGAACACTTCACGCATCAACTGTAACGAGAAGAGATGTGCGTAGATCAACGGCAATATTCCGTTCTGATTGATCTTGCGAAGTTCATCGCCGCGCAGGTCGCGGAGTTTCTCTTCGTTGACCATTTTAAATCCGCGATAGACAAAAGGTTTTTCAGCGCCGGTTTGCTGAATGGAAACTTCGCCATCCATCAACAATCCCATTTTTTCCAGTTCACCGACGAACTGACCAGTCCGTTGGCCCGCTTGTTCAAACTGCTCGCAGAAATTCAGGATATTCTTGGTGGTTTCGGTGGGTTGATCTTTGTCAAACAGCGCGTCGCCTTCTTTATATTCACCAATAGCATCGGTCGTCGGGTCGAAGCAAAGTGAGAGCTCTTCAGCATCCGGGCGCAATTTTGCGAGCAAGAAGGGGTAGCGACGGACATAGGCCGGGACATAGGTCGTTTCGTCGAAACGACCTTCGTCGTTCATGAACGTATTCACGCCTTCGTTCAGGCCCATGAGAATCAGGGGAACGCTGTTTTCTCCGACCGAGAACACAATCGGATAATTGCGAGCGGCGTTGGTAAATTCATCGGTGGTTATCGGAATGGCATGCTGCGACTTCATGAAGGATGCATTGTCGAGCCCTTTGACTTTCCATTTTGCATGTTCGTTGGAATTGAGCGGAACCAGGTCCTTGTAGAACATTGGCAGTGCTTGTGCTTGCGGCGTGCTCGCCATAGTCAGATTCTCCGAAAAATTACTGTTGAAACCGAATAGTTGTCTTGCGCTTTAAGAGCCTGAATGGCCGGACGCAAGGGGAACGAGTTTGCCCGGGTTCATAATGTTCTTGGGATCAATTGCAGTTTTTATGGCGCGCAGCATCGATAGGCGCGCATCGGATGACAGTCGTTCCAGTTCTGTGCGCTTATTCTGCCCGATTCCGTGCTCTGCCGAAATCGATCCTCCTGCTGCAATGACGAGGTCGTGGACTAGCGGCGTTATTTGCGTCGCATAGTCCCGCATCCAATCCTGTGCTTGCGCGCCCGGCGGTGCCTTCACGTGGAAATGGACATTGCCGTCTCCCATATGGCCGAATGCAGCCACCTTCGTACCGGGGAATTTTGCTTCGATTTTCGGTGATGCTTGGGTGATAAACCGAGCCATGCCAGGGACCGGCACACTGATATCATGCTGCAGCGCAGGGCCGTTGGCCCGTTCGGCTTCGGAAATGGAATCACGAATCTTCCAGAAATCTTCTGCTTGTCGTTCGCTGGCCGCCAAGGTTGCGTCTTCGATCAAATCCCGTTCCAGTGCCTCTGCGAGCAGCTTTTCGGTGATGGTTCTAGGGTCTTGCGCGTCCGCCTTATCGCGCACGATTTCGATGAGCACATGCCAGCGATACTCTGCTTCCAAGGGCGAACGGGTGCCGGGAATATGGCGTAATACTGAATCCAGGCAGGTCGCGGGAATAATTTCAAAGCCCTCCAGCGATTCCGGAGTCCGGCTATTGAGAAATCGAAACAGTTGATAGGCGGCGTCGGTACTGTCCACAGCTGCCCAGGCAACACAGCGATCCACGAGTGCGGGTACGGTTCTCAATGTTGCTGCAGTGACCACACCAAGAGTGCCTTCGCCGCCAATCAACAATTGTTTCAGATCATAGCCGCGATTGTCTTTTTTGAGCGCTGCCAGTCCATCGTAGATGCTACCGTCGGGCAATACGGCCTCTATCCCGGCGACCAGCGAACGCATCGTTCCATGGCGCAGAACCTGAGTGCCGCCCGCGTTGGTGGAAGTGAGGCCACCAACTGTCGCCGAACCTTTGCCGCCGAGGGTCAGCGGAAATCTCTGCCCATGGGTTGCCAGCGCTTCATGCAGATTCTGGAGAATCACCCCGGCTTCGCATATGACCAGTTGGTCCTCTGCTGTTATTGATCGGATATTGTTCATCCGGCGAAGTGACAGGAGAACCGACTGTCCGCTGTTATCCGGAGTCGCTCCCCCGACCATGCCACTATTGCCGCCTTGCGGGACGATAGCCACGGAATTTGCGTTCGCAATCTTCAGTATTTCGGCCGTCTCCAATGTTGTTGCCGGAGAGATCATGGCTGCCGCTGCCCCGGTATAGCGACCACGCCAGTCGGTGAGCCAGGGCGCCATTTCATCACGCGCGCTGGTAAATCCCTTCGCGCCTACAACCGACTCCATCTGTGCCAACCATTTTGCCGTTTGTGGCATATTCATGCTCCTGCGCGTTGGTGCTGCCTATTTGCTATCCTGTCTTCAAATTCACTGTCCGGGTGGAATCATGACATGCAAATTCGTCCAAGACGATAATAGATGGAAAATTCTCAGTTCATGCAATATTCAATCGGCGCTGATATAGCGTAGGCATGGGTTAGTTAAGGGATTTTGGTGAGCCTGTCACTTACAGCAATATTGCTGCTCTCTGTGCCAGAAGTGCGAGAGATGCGGCTAGTGGATGCTTCGTCTGCGAGCAGGGCTTCTAGCTATGTGCCGGAGCGTCCGATCACTTATGCACAGGTCCGAATCGAGAAACGGGTGATAATCCGGGTGCCCCGCCGCCGGCCAAGTCCGTTGACGGCGAGAGCCGATTTCTCGCAGCAGGCCTCACGCCAGACCTATCGCGAAAAGAAAATCGGTAAATGCCTGCCGATGAACAATATTCTCGGCGTGCAGATGTTTGAGGACCGTTATCTCGACCTGGTGACCAAAGACCGAAAGAGAATCAGGGCGCAACTCGAGGATAAATGTCAGGCGCGCAGCTTTTATTCGGGTTTCTATGTGGAAAAAACTGGCGATGGCAAAATATGTGCTGGCCGTGATATCCTCCATTCGCGCACCGGGGCCAAATGCGAGATTGAGCGATTTCGTGAACTTGTCCCGGAACGCTAGACCAAGCGAGAAAGCTTGACAAAACCGGGATATGCGATCATTGCCCGGCACGGCCCAAGAGGCTAAGACGGGATGCAACGGTGTATCCCATATTTTTCCGGAACCACTATGAAATTTGCCGATCTCGGCCTGTCTGAAGAACTGCTGAAATCCGTAGCCGAAGCTGGCTATGACGAACCGACGCCGATTCAGGCGCAGGCCATCCCACCCGTACTGATGATGAAAGACATCATCGGCATCGCTCAAACCGGCACCGGCAAGACGGCGAGTTTCGTTCTGCCGATGATTGACATATTGGCTCATGGCCGCTCGCGTGCGCGTATGCCGCGGTCGTTGATCCTTGAGCCGACCCGGGAACTGGCTGCTCAGGTTGCCGAAAATTTCGAGAAATATGGCAAAAATCATAATCTCAGCATGGCGCTGCTGATCGGCGGCGTTTCCATGGGTGACCAGATCAAGGCGCTGGAAAAAGGCGTTGATGTTCTGATCGCTACACCCGGACGGTTGATGGACCTGTTCGATCGCGGACGGATATTGATGTCCGGCTGTGAATTGCTGGTCATCGATGAAGCGGACCGTATGCTCGACATGGGTTTTATCCCTGATATCGAATCGATCTGCTCTAAATTGCCATCAACACGTCAGACCATGTTATTCTCTGCGACGATGCCGCCGCCGATCAAGAAATTGTCCGACCAGTTTCTCAACAACCCCAAATATATCGAGGTCTCTCGCCCGGCAACGGCCAATACCTCGATCGATCAATCGCTGATGGAGGTCGCTCCGAAGGCCAAGCGCAAGTTGATCGTCGACCTGTTGGACAATGAAGGCGTTGAAACCGCGATCATTTTTTGCAACCGCAAGACCGAAGTTCGCGACCTTTGCCAGAGCCTGCGCAAGGACGGCTTTGATGCCGGACAGATTCATGGCGATATGGATCAGAGTTCGCGTCTGGCAGAGCTGGACCGGTTCAAATCGGGTGAAATCAACATATTATGCGCCTCCGATGTTGCCGCGCGCGGACTGGACATCAAAGGCGTCAGCCATGTCATAAATTACGATATTCCATGGCATCCGGATGACTATATTCACCGGATCGGCCGTACCGGCCGCGCTGGTGCAACCGGCGTTGCGATTACTTTCATAACCCGCAGCGATGCAGAACATGTCGAGAGTATCGAAAAGCTGACTGGAATGAAAATTCCAATCCGCAAAGAGCGCAAGGCCAAATCAGGCAGCAAACCGTCTGAAAAAGCGGCGGAAAAGCCTGCTTCAACGAAACCCGATGAAGCAAAGGCGAAAGAAAAAGCACCACGGCGGGACGATACGCCAAAGCGGCCTCGGCAAGATGACCGGCCGAAAAAGCCACGCCAAGAGGATGCACCGAAGAAACCGGCACGCGCTGCAAAGGCTCAAGAGGAAAAGCCGGCTGTGGTTCAAAGCGCCAGTGATGACGAAGCGGATAGCGGCTGGAACGGCCCGATGCCAAGTTTCCTAGGCGCCAAACTCAACCGCTAAACTGCTGCTATTGCAGGGTTAGGCTGTCGAGGATCGTTGTCGCCAATGGGTCAGTCGCCTTCGACTGGTCGGCGGCATAGGTTACTTCAGCTTGGACCATCGTACCATCGGGTTTGCGCAGCAGTCGCTGGCTTGATTTCAGGCCGTTGGTCAAAACGCCCGAAGCGCGATATTCATTCTTGCCGACCGGTGCGCCTTCCATGGCGTCATTGCCATCTTCGATGGCCTGAACCGCCTTGCTCCAGGCAGCGTCCTCACGATTTTCCACCCAGGTGACAGCCAGTTTCGTGCCGCTTACCGTTTCGGTGAACACCTGGCCATTGTCATCGCTGGCTGCCTTATCGACGATCCAGCCACTAGGCACCATGATTGTGTAACCGCGCAAGGCGTTAGCGTAGCTTTCCATGCTGGTGAGGTCGATCGCGGCTTTCGCGCCATCCCCTTCTGCCGCAGCGGCTTCGTCGCGGATCGCCTGGCTTGCGGCATCCGCTTGCCGAGCGAGTTCTTCACTCGATGGAACGTCGCCGACCGCTTCCTGTTTGCCGCAGGCCGAGAGGAGCAGTGCCAGCGTCAGGGCAGCACCGAATGGTAGAGTTGGAAGCATGTTTTTCATATGAGGCAGACTTAAGACCAGCGAGGCCAAACATCAATGGCGATGTTGGATTTGGGTCGGATTCGCGTTGGATTCAACGCTGTTGGAAATGGCCGAAAATGTCAAATCCAACAGGAAGCCGAGAAATTATGCTGCGTTATCAATGCCCAAGTCAGCCAGCTTGCGATAGAGAGTGGAGCGTCCGATGCCCAGGCGCCGAGCGACTTCGGTCATCCGTCCACGATAATGGCCGATGGCGAGGCGGATAACATCGGCTTCGATTTCCTCCAGCGGGCGCAAATTGCCATCTTCGGAATAAAGCGTGATACCAATCCCTTCCGGGCTGCTGATAAGATGGGAATCGGTGGTGCCGGAGTCAGCAACAAAGGAAGCAATCTGCGGAAATTCTTCGCAGGACAGGGCGTTATGATCGCACATGACGGCAGCACGGAACAGCACGCTTTGCAATTGGCGGACATTGCCCGGCCATTGATAGCTGCGCAAAAGGTTCAGCGCTTCGTCGGTGATGCCAAGGCTGCGCAGGCCTGGCTGTAGTGCGAGGCGAGCGAGGAAATGACGCGCCAGTGCAGGGATGTCGCCGGTCCGGTCGCGCAGTGGCGGGATGGTAAGCTGGACGACGTTCATCTGATAATAGAGATCCTCGCGGAAATTGTCATTTTCGACTTCCCGCTGCAGCTTGCGATTGGTTGCGGCGATGATCCGGACGTCGAGCTGGAAACTGTTGGGGCTGCCCAGCGGCTGAATATCCGAATGTTTCAGGAAACGCAGCAGGCGGACCTGGGTTTCCGGCGGAATCCGGTCGACTTCGTCGAGGAAGATCGTACCGCCCTCGGCTTGCTGGAGCAGACCGATTTTGCGGTCAAACGCGCCGGTAAAAGCGCCCTTTTCATGACCGAAAAGGATCGAATCGAGCAGATTTCCGGTAATTGCGCCGCAATTCAGCTTCAACATCGGCAATTTTGAGCGTGGGCTGGCGGCGTGAATGGCATCGGCAATGACTTCCTTGCCAACCCCGCCTTCGCCTTCGATCAATACTGGAACACGGGCGCGGGCCGCCTTGGCGGCAATCGCCAGGGCGGCGCGAAACGCCGGTGTGGCGCCGACAATTTCTTCAAATTCGAGCGGCACCGAAATTTTTTCGGTTAGCGGACGCAGCTCTCCGCTATCCTTGGAGGATTCGACGGCGGCGTCGAGTGCCTTGAGCATCAATTCGGGGGCTACCGGCTTGATCAGATAATCAGTGGCGCCCGCGCGGACGGCGTCGACGGCCTCGGCAATTGAGCCAACCGCGGTCAGCATCAGGATCGGCAAGGCGGGCCGGCGGGATTTTAGCTCGATGATCAGTTCGGTGGCTTCGGAACCGGGTACCCAATGGTCGAGAATGATCGCATCGAGCATCATCCCGTCCTGCGTTCCTAGCGTCGCAATCGCGGTTTCCGCGTCGCGGGCATAGATTGTACGAAATCCGGCTCGCGAGGCGAGCGCAGAAATCAATCGGCATTGCGCCGGCTCATCATCGATAAGCAGCAGTAGTTTTGTGCCGTTTTGTGCCATTTTTTTCCCGATTGTCCCGCAATGAGGCATTTTCATAGCGGCAACCGGTAAAGAGCCGATTAAGGACTGAACAAATTTTCTATCCAAAATGACGGTGGGTAGGACTTGAGCAGCCGCTAATATAAGGTTACACCTCGCGCCTGTTTTGAACAAAAATATGGGGAAGTCATGACATCAGATAATAATTTCGGCGCAGCACAGGAATCCTATGATCGTTTTCTGTCGCTGTTGAAAATCGGGACAATCGGGTCCGCACTCGTAGCAATCCTGGTGGTTGTACTTATATCTTAACTGATTGGAATCTTTTGTGAAAATCGCGGTTTTAAAGGAACTCGCCGATGGCGAGAAGCGTGTCAGCGCGTCGCCAGAAACGGTCAAGAAATTTGTCGCTCTCGGTGCTTCCATAACCGTTGAAAAGGGAGCGGGCATTTCTGCGTCGGTTTCCGACCAGGATTATCAGGACATGGGTGCAATGATCGGAACGCGCACAGCCGTTCTGAAGGACGCCGACATCGTTCTGGCGGTCCAGGGTCCCGATCCGCAATCGCTGAAGGGTATCAAGAAAGGCGCCTGGCTGGTCGCCAGTCTCAATCCTTTTGGAGAGCGCGAGCGGGTTGATGCTTATGCGAAGCTGGGCATTGATGCGCTGGCGATGGAATTCATGCCGCGGATCACCCGCGCGCAGTCGATGGATATCCTGTCGTCGCAATCGAACCTGTCTGGTTATAAGGCCGTGCTGATGGCCGCGAACGAATATGGCCGCGTCTTCCCGATGATGATGACCGCAGCGGGCACGGTTTCTGCTGCACGTTGTTTTGTCATGGGGGTCGGCGTTGCCGGATTGCAGGCGATTGCCACTGCTCGGCGTCTGGGTGCGCAAGTCAGCGCGACCGACGTGCGCAGCGCCACCAAGGAGCAGATCCAGTCGCTCGGTGCGAAACCGATTTTCGTCGAATCCGTCGAGGGTATCGAGGGAGAAGGCTCGGGCGGCTATGCCACCGAAATGAGCGAGGAATATCAGAAGGCCCAGGCTGAACTGGTTTCCTCTCACATCGCAAAACAGGATATCGTTATCACCACCGCCCTGATCCCGGGCCGCGCCGCGCCCCGTCTGATCTCGGATGCGCAGATCGCAACGATGCGCAACGGTAGCGTGATCGTCGATCTGGCGGCGGAACAAGGCGGCAATGTCGAAGGCGCTGTCGCCGGCAAAGTGGTCGAAAAACATGGCGTCAAGATTATCGGCGCGAGCAATATAGCGGCGATGATGGCGGCCGATAGCTCGGCTCTATTTTCGCGCAATCTCTATAATTTCCTCAGCGCCTATTGGGACGAAGAGGCCAAACGGCCCGTTCTGCCCGATGATGATGAAGTGACGATTGGCATACGGCTTACCAAAGATGGCAAAGTTGTGAATGAGCGCCTTCTGGCGAACTAGGGGGTTAGCAATGGATTTTATATCAATTCTTTCAATTTTCGTGATGGCCTGTTTTGTCGGCTATTATGTCGTCTGGTCGGTGACCCCGGCCTTGCACACGCCGCTGATGGCGGTGACCAATGCTATCTCCTCGGTGATCATTGTCGGGGCGCTGATTGCGGCTGCGGCGGGGTCGCAGGCGGATGGCGGGCAGACCGCCAAATGGTTGGGTCTGGTTGGCGTGGTGCTGGCGAGCGTGAATATTTTTGGCGGCTTTGCCGTGACCGAGCGGATGCTCGCGATGTACAAGAAAAAGGAGCGCAAATAATGGGTGCTTCTGTGAGCAACATACCATGTCACCCCAGCGCAGGCTGGGGCCTAAACCAAGGGCGCCGTATCGCATCAATAGCGAGTTGGATCCCAGCCTTCGCTGCGATGACGGTTTTGGCGGCTTCTCCCGCGCTCGCCTCGTCCGGTGAACCGGTAAACCCATGGGTTGCGACCGCCTATCTGGTCGCGGGCGTGCTGTTCATTTTCGCACTGCGCGGTCTGTCATCACCTGCATCCAGCCGGACGGGAAACCGTTTCGGCATGGTCGGGATGCTGATTGCCGTGGTCACGACTCTATGGACCCACAGCATTGCCAGCCTGCCGGAAATCGCTATCGCTATCGCTATTGGTGGCGTGATCGGTTTTGTCACCGCACGCCGGATCGCGATGACCGATATGCCGCAGCTGGTTGCCGCTTTCCACTCGCTGGTCGGTCTGGCCGCGGTGCTGGTTGGTATCGCTGCCTATCTCAATCCCGGTGCCTTTGGTATATTAGACGCAACCGGCGAGATCCTGACCGTGAGCCGCGTGGAACTGGGCCTTGGCGTTGCCATTGGTGCGATCACTTTTTCCGGTTCGGTCATCGCTTTCCTGAAACTCAACGGCAATATGTCGGGTGCACCGATCATGTTGCCGCTTCGCCATGTCATCAATCTGGGCGTATTGGCCGGGATCATCGGTTTGACCGCCTATTTCGCGATTGCTCCAACCGTTGGTACAGGCGCTATATTCTGGACGATCGTCGGTTTAAGCTTTTTGATCGGTTTCCTGCTGATCATTCCTATCGGCGGCGCGGATATGCCGGTGGTTGTGTCGATGCTGAACAGCTATTCCGGCTGGGCCGCAGCGGCGATGGGTTTTACCCTTGGCAATACCGCGATGATCATTACCGGCGCGCTGGTCGGTTCGTCCGGCGCGATCCTGTCTTATATCATGTGCAAGGCAATGAACCGCAGCTTCATCAGCGTGATCGCTGGCGGCTTTGGTGCGGAAGCCGCTAGCAGCGATGGCGCAGCGAAGATCGACCGTCCGTGGAAGCGTGGTTCGGCAGAAGATGCTGCCTATATGATGAAGCAGGCGGAAAGCGTGATCATCATTCCAGGCTATGGCATGGCGGTAGCGCAGGCGCAGCATGCCTTGCGCGAAATGGGCGATATGCTGAAAGAAGCTGGCGTTAGCGTCAAATATGCGATCCATCCGGTCGCAGGTCGCATGCCCGGCCATATGAATGTGCTGCTTGCCGAAGCCAATGTGCCTTATGACGAGGTGTTCGAGCTGGAAGATATCAACAGCGAATTTGCCCAGGCCGATGTTGCCTTCATCATCGGCGCCAATGACGTCGTCAATCCGGCAGCGAAAACCGACAAGGGATCGCCTATTTACGGCATGCCGGTGTTCGATGTCGAAAAAGCCAAGACGATATTCTTCGTCAAGCGTTCGATGGGCGGAGTCGGCTATGCCGGGGTCGACAATGAGGTCTTTTATATGGACCAGACGATGATGTTACTTTCCGACGCGAAGAAAATGTGCGAGGAAATCGTAAAGGCGCTTTAGACGCCGATTTCGTATATTTTCAGGGATTGTAATTTCAATGCGTAAAATTGGCCTGATCGGCGGGATGAGTTGGGTATCGACCGCCAGCTACTACACGCGGATCAACAGAATAGTGCAAAAGCGGCTGGGTGGTTTCACCAGCCCGCATATGTTGATCGAGAGCGTCAATTTCAGCGACTATGCCCGGCTGCAGTCTGACGATGACTGGGATGCAGCCGCCGGACTGATGATCCGGTCGGCGAAACGGCTGGAGCATAGCGGCGCGACCGCCGTGCTGATCTGCTCTAACGCAATGCACAAAATCTATGATCAGGTGCAACCTGAAGTGGGCATACCGATCCTCCATATCGCCGATTGTGTCGGCGACAAGATGGTTGCCGATGGCATAAAATCGGCGACATTGATCGGCTCTCGCAATGTGATGACCGAAGGATTTTACCGCAAACGTCTGGTTGGCAAGGGCATAAGCCTGACTCCACCCGATGAAGAGCGGGTCGAGGAGATTGACCGGATCATCTACGAGGAATTGATGTTCAATCAGTCCAAGCGCGAGTCCGAACGGACGATGAAAACCTATATTACCAATATCGCCAAGGGCGATGTCGAAGCGGTGGTGCTGGGCTCTACCGAACTGGACCTGATCATCGATACCAAGGCCAATATCCTGCCGATTTACGACAGTACCGAAATTCACGCTGATGCTGCGATTGCATGGGTTCTTGAAGAGGCCTAGGTCCTGACTCTAGCTTCGGTTTTCGCCAACCTACTGACATTGGTGTCAATGCTCTTGGCATCGGCCTGATTTTGCGGCATCATGGCTCTTTCTTGGAGGAGAGAGATATGATCCGCAGTTTAGACCTTGTTTCAGCCATTTGGAAACGTCGTCATCGTGGTGGGAAGCCCGCTGGCAAGGAACGGCGGGCAGCGCGGGCTGGTTGCCCGTGCAATCGTCGC
>TARA_R110000824_G_scaffold50281_1_pt1 | contig 15715 bp, 9 predicted proteins | sample TARA_R110000824 | Tara Oceans TARA_R110000824 (sample SAMEA4397747) | marine metagenome | biome: Polar Biome; feature: [MES] marine water layer (ENVO:01000295) within the mesopelagic zone...; material: water (ENVO:00002006), including particulate matter (ENVO:01000060) such as......
TTATGACTTATTTAAATATATGAAGTAATAGGCTTTTACCCTAGTTAGCATGGTCCTGCTAGGCCACTTGACTTGGAATGTTATCGAGAGAATCTTTCTAAAAGCAGGAGTTCCTCCCTGTTTGTAACTTATTAATGGTAGCACCTTGATTTATATATGCTAGTATTAAATAGGATTGAGGAGAGATGTTTAGTAAGAGTTTCCCTCCTTTCACTTACGAACTTACGCATCTCTTCTCTTCCTTCTAAATGTCCTTGCATAAAATGCAAACATGTATATACTATACATACAATATATGTGTTTAATGAGTATTGAGTGGTGAACGAATCTAGCAATAGAAAAGTGAAGTACTCATAGAAAGGCCCACAGGCAACTGTGGGTTTTTCATTAGAAGGAGAAGAATAATGAGCCACCCTGTACCTGGACAAGAATATCATTGTCAAGATTGTTTAGAAATAATAATAGAAGAACACGAATGTAAGGAGTAGAAATGAGTATGCCAGAACACATCTGGGCAAGAGGAAAAGAACGACTTAAGGTGCTTGAACAGATACAGGCAGCTTTACTAGAAGAAGAGGAATAAAAATTTTTTTTACTCACTTTGTTAATTGGTTTATGTAAGATTGAATAAAAGGAGAAGTATGACAGAAATATATGAAATACAAGGTTGGGCTAGTAATGAATTCAGAAATATTAGCGATAGTGATTTTGAAGGAAATATTGGAGAAGCAATTATTAAAGTAAGTTATGAGCCACACGAAGGACATCACAATAATTATCATTTTATTGCTGATGAAAAAGGATTAAAAATAGAATTTGAAATGGTAGAAGATGGACATAAAACTACAGCTATGTTTGATATGTGTTACAACTCAATGGCAAAAATGATATTGGAACAAAGTAAAAATGTAGAGAGGACACACATTGGAAATTGAAATATACGAAAATAATTTTTTTCAAACCTTCGGCTCTCTTTCTAGTGCTATGATGATGACCAGAAACTAAGTTAGGATAAAAAAATGCCTTATACAAAAAGTGGAAAGAAAAAAAGATATTCAGCCAAGCGAAAGAAGAAGAAATAGGAATCTTCGCTGTACCCTGTCCTGGGTGCATTAATGAACTTGTAGTAGAAAAAGATGGTATACTCATGTGTACTAACAAGAAATGTAAACACTACAGGAAGAGACAATCAGGTGGCTACACAGACATCAAAAAATAAATTATGTTACGCTGCAGGTTGCCACAGACCACTTCCCCCAAAGGCGAGTAAGTTCTGTAGTGATAGATGTAGAAACAGAATTAATCAACAGAAAAAAAGAGCCAAAAAAGCAGGTATAGACTGGAGCCAAGAAGAAGATGTTCTTGAAATACCTAGTAAGAAAAAGAATATCCAGACGAGGCGTGGACAAGTTTATACTGATATTGTTGAATCAGGTCTTGCTGAAGAGATACTTAAAGAAAAAAATACAATATCTGCAGTCGCTGAAATATTGGAGACATCCTTAGCAGCAGTCTCTATGTCATATAATGCTTTCTTAGAAGATTTAGAAAAAGAAGAAGAAAAAAAAGATTGGGAAGTTCCTCAAGTTGCAGAAAGAACTTTAAACGATTTTAAAGATTTTAGAGAGAGGTATTTTAGAACAGAACAAGGTATACCTTTTGAAACCCCAGATTTTCATATAAATTGGATTAAGAAAATACTAGAGACAATAGATAGTGGAGAACAACAAATGATACTATCGCCTCCACGACATGGGAAAACAGAGCTGCTTATACATTTTACAGTATGGCTTATATGCCAGAATCCTAATGTAAGGATTTTATGGGTAGGAGGAAATGAGGATATTGCAAAGAACTCTGTAAGTTCTGTTATGGACCATTTAGAGAATAACGAATTATTAATAGAAGAGATATGTGGGCCAGGAGCAAAATTTAAACCACAAAACAGAAGTGGTAAATCATGGTCATCTACAGAGTTTACAGTTGGTACTAGAACAGTAACAGGTATCAAATCTCCAACTTTGGTAGGTATAGGTCGTGGTGGAAAGATATTATCAAGAGACTGCGACATAATAATTGCAGATGACATTGAAGACCACAGTTCTACAATGCAACCTGCATCAAGAGAGAACACAAGAAACTGGTGGACAACAACTTTGTCTTCGAGAAAAGAAGACCATACAGCACTGGTAGTTATAGGTTCAAGGCAACACTATGACGATTTATATTCTCATCTTGTTGATAATGAATCTTGGAAAACTATTGTAGAAGAAGCACACGATACAGGCTGTACTTTACCTGATTGGGATGAAGAGGTCCATGTTAAATGTATGTTGTGGAAAGGAAAAAGAACATACAAATGGTTAATGGATAGAAAGAGAGCAGCAGAAACTACAGGAGGTAGGGCAATTTATGAAATGGTTTATTTGAATGTAGCAATGCCTGATGGACTTGCACTGTTTGACAGGGTAGAAATAGAAACATGCAGAGACCAGAAAAGAGACATAGGGCATATACCAAGGGGAACAAGCCTTATTGCAGGATTAGACCCTGCATCTACTGGTTATCAAGCTGCTGTACTTTGGGCCTTTGATGCAGAGGCAAACAAATTATATATGGTTGATATGAACAATAGTTTAGGTGGAGGTATTCCTCAGGCATTAGATTTAATTAAAGACTGGTGGAAGAAATATAATTGCAGTCATTGGGTTATAGAGGAAAATGGATTTCAGAAAGCTATTAGACAAGATGAGTCAATTAGAAAGTTTTCATCTGGACATGGAATCTTTTTAGAAGGACATGAAACATACAAAAATAAATTCGACCCTATCTTTGGAGTTACAGCTATGAGACCAATGTTTCAGGAAGAAATAATAAATTTACCATATCTTGGCTATGAGGCTCAAGAAAAGGTAAACTTATATACAAGTCAGTTAGTGTATTTTAGTTCTGCTAAAAGCAAAAGTAAAACTGTAGGTACAAAAACTGATGTTGTAATGGCTAGTTGGTTTCCAATGAAATCAATAAGGCGTATGCAAAAAGAAAAATTTGCAGAGATAGGACACGACTACAATCCTAGCTTTACAGGGTATGATAGTACTAAGATAGATATAGATACATGGAGATAAATTGCCTTTAAACAGTGACGAATTATACGATAGGATAGATTATTTAAGAGCTATTAACAGTGAGCAGATGGTTGATAGAGCTAGGATTCGAGACATAATGAATGGTGGCGAAGCTGCTGTCAGGGCCTTGTTAGGAAAGTCTATGAATGTTGAGTATCACGAACTTCCTGCACCTAATATGTTTTTAACTGCATTAGAAAGATTTGCACAGAAGTTAGGAAGAAACCCTGACCTAAAAGTTGATATTATAAACGAGAAGGACTCAGAAAGAGCCAAGAAGAAATCTGAGAAACTCGAGAGAATTGTTATGGCTTATGATAAAACACAAAAGCTAAATATGCAGTTACCTCAAGTTGGTAGATGGTTGCCTGGATATGGATTTGTTGTATGGGTAGTAAATCACAAAAATGACAAAGAAGGTAATTCATACCCACACGCACAATTAAGAGACCCATTTACATGCTATCCAGGAAATTTTGGTAATGACCAACAGCCAGACGAACTAGCAATTATAACTAGGATTCCACATCAAGTTTTAGCAAAACAGTATCCAGAAGCAAAGAAATATATTTATGAAAAAGATGAAAAAGCTATGGATGTTTTATCGGTTCTTTACTCAGGTACTACAGGACAATCAGGAGGTTGGTCTAACTCAACAGGTACTGGAAAAGTTGTTGTCGAATATATGGATAGTGAAGGAACTTATGTTTATCTCCCAGAAAATAGAAAGATTATCGACTTTATGGAAAACCCATTAAAGTCTGGGCCATGTTTTGTTGTAGCTAAAAGATATGCATTCGACCAACTTCAAAGTCAGTTTCAACACATTACAGGTCTTATGGCCAATATGGCAAAAATTAATATTCTTGGAACTATTGCTATGGAAGATGCAGTATTTACAGAAACAAATATTATTGGTGAGATAGAGTCAGGTAAATATAGAAAAGGAAGGTTTGCAGTAAACTACTTAACACCTGGTTCACAAGTATCAAAACCAGTAAACAACTTACCATATCAATTATTTCAACAAGTAGATAGGTTAGAGAGACACCTAAGACTAGGTGCTGCTTATCCTGTAGCAGATGATGGACAATCTCCAAATTCATTTGTCACTGGTAGAGGATTAGAAGAACTTGGTCAATCTGCATCTCTACATGTTAGAGAATATCAGTCTGTACTTGCAGATGCAATACAAGAACTTGATTCTAAAAGGTTGGAATATGATGATGTTATGTTTGCAAAAAAAAGAAAGCCTATCGCAGGTTATCACAAAGGTACAGCATTCAAAGAAACTTACCAACCTTCTAGCGATATAAAAGAGTTTTACACAACAAGAAGGGTATATGGAGTAATGGCAGGGTTTGATGAGCCACAAAAGATAATAACAGGGCTGCAACTCAAACAACAAGGGATTATAGATACCCAGACATTACAAGAAAATATGGATGGATTAGATAATATTACAAAGATTCAACAAAGAATAAGTTCTGAAAAAGCAGAGACAGTCTTGTTTGAATCTCTTATGGTCCAAGCTTCTCAAGGAGACCCTAGAGCAACTATGGCAGCTATTGAGATTAGAAAAAATCCTCAAAACATGTCTGATATATTAGATAAGTATTTTACGCCAGAAGAACCTGAAATGTCTCTAGAGGAAATGGCACTAGCTGACCAAGGTCAAGTTCTTCCTGGAGCTGAACCAGATATTGCATCAGTACTAGCAGGACTTGCAGGTGGCCCAGGAGGATTACCTCCAGGAGGCCCAGGAGGTCCATTACCACCAGGAGGTCCATTTGGATAACTCAAATAATACCAATTCACAATTTTATGAAATGATTAACCAAGAAGATTGGAGTGAAGAGGTTTACGAGGATATGAATAATGTAGATACTTTTTTAATTGGAGATGTTCCTGTTGGAAATGTTATTTTACCTACTCCTTTTCCTGGTTTATATTTAAATTTTATTATTGGTTTTAATATACAACCACCAATGGGAGATGAAGACTATGCCTAGAGGAAGAAAGCCAAGTGTATTAAAACAGCAAACTGACATGAAGTTAGATGGAGCTTATGCAGACTTACAAGCTATACCTGATGACCCAGAGTTTGGTGGAAGAAAAATTCAAGAGAGTATTATAGATGCAACTAAACAAGGTGGAGAACCTATGGTAATTCCTCAAACACAATCTGCTTATCAACCTGCTGATATATTATCTTTACCTACTGAAAATATAGAAGAGTCTGGTTTGCAAGATAGTGACCCACAAGAGGAAGTAACTTTACTTCCTGGTAGCGATACAGATGTATTAATTGATTTAATAAAAGAGGCTTCTCCTGCTGCGAGACTAAGGTTTTAGATAATGTCTATATGGAATACAGAATGGCTTAAGGCCTATTCTGAACATCTTGCTTACACTAAAAAAAAGGAATTAAAAAAAGAAGAACTCGGAGCAGATGCAATAGCCTTACAAGCTAGGTATGAAGAGCTTATTGAAATGACTCCTAATGAAATAGATGAGGTTATTGTTCCTGTTGCTAATATGGGTATATCTAATAAACAGTATTACGAAATATACAAACAAACAACTCCTAACCCTATTCATATAGAAAGTCAAAGGCCAAAAGATATAACTGACAGATTGAAACATTCATGGCTTAATTTTAAGGATTATGTATCAGCAGGTACAACTGACTTTAGTCAGGTGAATGATGGGGAATGGATGGATGAGGTATATGATGTATATGAACTAGCTAGAGACAATAAAACATTTGTTCAATCTTTGTTCACATTTTTAAATGCACCAGGAGAAGGAGTACAAAAATGGATGCAGAATAATGTTCATACACCATACTTTATGAAACAAGAAGAGATGCTTGGGAAATATGGAGATGCATTAGGAATAACTGCTGCAGACTTAATTGAGTTTGAACAGGAAGGAAAGAATGTAAATCAACCAGAACTTAAAGCTGCTGCACTTCGTATAGCGACAGGATTTGCTATTCTTCCAGAAATTGCTTTAAGACTAGGCCCTGAATCTCTGGTAACAGATGAATGGAAAGCAAGTGTTAACAGATTGGATATTAAAAGAGACAACTGGTTAATGGCTAAAGGTATTGTAGATGAAGATGGAAACCCATATCTTTATGAAACTCAACTCAAAGTTATATTAGAGATGATGCCAGATGCATATATAGATAATATCAAAATAGCAGAAAAAGGGAAAAGAAGACCTTTAACAGAGAGTGAAAAAATGGACATCGCTGTTAGAACATACACAGAATTTATGGGTGAAGAAGTAGACCCTAATAGTGCTGTTCTTAATGCTTTAATGGAGGGTAGTCCTCTACTTGCCAATAGAGAGCTAAGAGAAGGATACACCCAAGCACAAGTATCTTCTAATGTTGGTGATTTCTTTTCATATCTAATAACAGGAAACATGCATGGAAGATACAGTCCACAGAATGTTATTTATGAATCTACGCAAGATGAGTATGATTTACAAATGTTAGATGTTGAACTTGCCTTTCAAAATAATCAAATAGATATAGGTACAAAGAATGAACTTATAGATAAATTAGAAGGAGAGAAAGACGAGAAACTTTCCGAATTATCTTTTGAAGCTAACCAAGGTGTAGCAGGTATTCTTGGTGGTTTTATACAAGCTCTTATTTGGATTTACACAGACCCTCTTGTTATTGCATCTAAAGGCCCAGGACTTTTTGCTAAAGGAACAAAAGATTTATCAAAAAAATTACCTAACATATTAGACGAAATGAGAAAGTGGGTAGATGATGGTGAAGAACTAGCAGAGTTCTGGATAAAGCATGAAGACATAGTAGATGATTTGGCTGAGACAGCATGGGATTTGAGCCAAAACAAAGATGTTCCTCTTTTTAAAAGATTAGTTGACCAAGGTATGCATGTCGATTTTGCAAGACAAGTAATTGACGCACCGAATCAACAATTAATTAAAGACATTTTAATGGATGCTCCTAATCAAGGGTATCTTTCTGATATGGTTTCAGGAAATAAATCTATAGGTAAAGGACACCAATATAGAATACAGGCAAAAGTATTAACCTCCAATTTATTAAGAGCTATAGGAAGAAGACAAGCTGATGATGGGTTTAGAGCAGTAGGAAAAAGAGGAGAAGGTTTCAAAGAAATGGCTAATGCAACAGATTTAAGATTGCCTAATGATGGAATTGCAGGAGGGGAAGTATTGATGACTGACCCTGCAGCAGTTTTGTGGATGTCTAAAGTAGGAAATCTATTAAGGATTCCAGATTCGCAACTTAATAAGTTGATGTTAGATTTTCATACTGCTGTTCGTGATGAGAACTGGATGAAAGCTCAAAGTATATACTATGATGAACTTTTGCTTAGGGAAGGTTCTTTACAACTTAGATACCTATATGGAATGACTGATGAAGAGATTGGAAAGTTTTGGTGGGGTTATGAAAAACAAGGAAGGAAAGGTCAAACAGTAAAAGTTCAAGGAGCATTGAACAGAGCAAAGAGGGGTTTTGATGACACAGTAGGATTTAAAAGCCCAAGTAAAAGTGAACCATGGTCATCAGAGGAATTAGCACTACTTGCAAAAAGGCAATGGGGTCATCAGATTCAAGGTTCTGAACATGCATCTCGTTTATTTGAATTGCAAGACCAATCTATGCAAACACTTAATCAACTATCTGCATATACATTGGAGATACCTAATGTTGTAAAAACAATTAAGGCTACGAGTCAACGAAGAAGGTTAAGAGCAAATGGACTTATTGAAAAAGAGGGTATAGACAATGCAATAACTGCAGCAAGAAAGGCCTATGACAAAGGTATAGGAGGTACTATCTTTGATAGCGATACACCTATAGGAAAAATAATTACCGAAGTTACAGATGATATAGATGAGGCAGGTAATTTATTTAAAGGACAGGAAAAAGTTCTATCTACTATAGAAGAAGGAACATTTGGTGCAGTAAGAAGTGCTTGGTATCCTTTGCAATTATTATTCAGGCTGTCTTATCCTGCTAAACTAGCTATTGAAGGTAACTTTAGGATTATGTTATTGGGCCTTCGTTCTTTTTTCAAACCAGGTAGCCCATTAAAGTTTATGAAACTAATGATGAACGACCCTGATGGTTTATTAGCAAAAGTATTTGGTTCTCCAGAAACATCATTAAAAGGAACTTGGAGAAGAACTGCTACTGACTTTAAAAAATATAAAAGTTTAGAAGACAAGATACCTGTATCTGTAAGAAAAATGCTTAATCTATTTACAGATACATCAGAGTGGGGTGTTGAGGAAATGGCTCAAGTAGCATCTGCTAGTCCTACATTTACCTTTAAAAGAGGTGGTGCAGCAAAGGGAACAGGATATGAACTGATTAATTATCGTGGCCAAGTTAACGCTCCTACTGTTGATATTGGAGAAACTGCAGAGTTTATACTAGACCCTTCCTATATAAAAGCATATAACGAATATATGTTTGAATATATAGACGATACTTTGTCAGTTTTTATTGCTTCGAGGATGAGGAAAGGAGCAAATTGGCAACAAATCTCTAAAGAAATACAAGAAACTCCTGCATTACGACAGATAGCAGAAAATGCTTCTGTTCAATCAAGAGATGTATATAGACCAGGAACTATACCTATATTTCAAACAGCAGATGATTATGATTTATTTGTTAGAGATACTATATCTAATTTAAACAACTATACAGGTGGGCATGATGAGCTTCTTGAAATAATAGCAACGCAGAGAGTTGGTAAAGTTGGAGGAAAAACAACAGTAAATTTAAGAGAAGTCGATTCTATGTCTCCAGAAAATTACAGTAGATACTCAGAGAGAGTTTCTTTATTAGCAAATAAATATAAAAAAGATTTACCTACACAAATACCAAAGCAGATTGACGAAGTTAATGATATAAGAGGTTATCAACAATTTATGGATGCATTGTTTCATGGTACTGCACAAGTAGAGTTTAATTTAGGAAGATTTCCTTTAATAAAACAAGCCTATGAATGGTATGTAACAAATCTTACAAGTGTTATGACTAAAGAAGCATTGGACACAGCTATTAGAAATCATAAAGACCCAAGTAGTTCTGTTAATTTTAGTGACGAATTATTCGAAGCGATTCTTAAAAACTATGAAGAAGCTAAACATGCAGCTACAGATGTTCGAATTGCAGATAAATTAATTCCTCCTAAAGTAGTCGCTGTTGGCGAAGATAGCTTATCTATTATGGGATATTCTGCAGATGGAAAACTATCTTTGAATGTTCTTAAGAAGGTGGATGCAAACAAAGATGTATTTGAATTAGATTTAAATGTATATAATGCTGAACTTAAAAGATTTAAAACAGCCAAAAAGGTAGCAGAGTATAGGTCATCTCACGATTCAGAAGCTATAGGAGTCTATAGTTTTCTTATAGATACAGGCGAAGCAATAGTTGATGGAACTATAAAGAATAAAGATGCATTGGTTACTGCTGTTGGAGAAGCACTAAATACAAACAATGCAGCTAGTCTTGTAGATGATGCATTAGAGTATCTAGCAAAAGAAAGAGGAAAATTTGATGCACCAATTAATAGAAGAGAGCTGTTTGAAGTTCTTGGTATAACAGGAAATGATGTACCTTTATCTAAATTACAAAAAGTTTTACAAGCAAATAAACTTGGTGGTGCAAAAAAGAAAGATGTCGGTGTATCAACTTTAGAAAGAGTTCTTGGGAAAAAGGTTAAATCAAGGAATCTATTTAGAAGAAAAAATGCTATCGAGGAAAAAACCGAACAGGTTATAAAGGCCCTAGATGAAAACAAAGAAGGTATGAGTTATGACTTAGCTGATGATAAACTCATTCAGGCTGATGGACTTTATACTGTTCCTTATGGAGGAAGAACAGTAATTAAACCACTAAACTCCAGAACTCTTAAAAGAACTGTTAAGAAATTTATATCAGACAATAAAACAGTCCTGAGTAAAGAGGACCATTATTTAGGTGCATGGATAGATGAAGATGGATTTTTGCATTTAGATGTATCTGTAAAACTATCAAGAGGGGTAGCTAGAAGTATTAAATCACCTTCTAATGAGGCTGTAGCAAAGGCCCAATACTTGTCTATATTAGGAGGGCAAAAAGCTATTGGGGAGATACGCTATGGAAAGTATGCAGGTGACATTGATTCTGTAGTTCCTGATGCGTATGATGTTATTAGGAAATATGGCCAAGACTTATTAAATACAAAAGCTAATAAAAAAGCATTCCCTATAAATAAAGCAATAACAAATGCAAGGACAGAAGGAGAAAAAGTGTTTCCTCTTGATGTACTTGAGAGAGCAGGTATCAGAGCTATTGTCGACCAGAAAGCAGGAAAGGTAAGTATATTAAATCCTGGAAAAAATCCAATTATGGAAAGACTGTCACCAGAAGATTATCAATCAGTACTAGATATGAATGATGTTAAGAGTGGAATGAAAAGAATGATGTCTTATGATGAAGTACATGAAAGGTCATGGGAGTATGCATTTGAACTACATTCAAGGCTTTTGTACAACTTGACTGAAAGAGGCTACTTTGCACAAGCATACAGAGTAGGGTTTGCTTTCTTTGAGGCATGGAGAGAAGTTATGGGTAGATATTATAACCTAGCCCTAGGTAATCCTAAAGCACTCGCCCAACTAGGAGTAGGTTATAGAAAAGGTGTTGAAAACAATATTATTTTTGAAGACAAATATGGAGAAAAACATTTAATAATACCAGTCGGTGGAACTCCTTTTGAAGATTTAGTTAAGTCTGAAGGACAAGGATTGTGGACAGAGGATATGGCTGCTGAGGACTCTAAGGTTATAGCAAAGAAAACCATGCCACTTAATGCTTTAGGTGTAGGAGGTGGAGGTCTTTTTCCTCCAATAGGACCTGGTCTTGCTATACCAATGGGTCTTATAGTAAGAGGAAACCCAGGAGCAAAAAGATTACTAGAGAAACATGTATTCGGTGGATTTGAATTAGAGTTCGCAAAGATAGATTCACTTGGGGATGTACCTGATGCTTTATATAGAATGACTATGCCATCAGTTGGAAAACAAATGTTAGAACAATTAGCTTTAAAACTTGGTATAAAAGGAATGGATGAAGATATGTGGGCCTCATCAATAGAGACATCTTATCAAATAACAGGGTTACTAAGGCCTGATTTAGCACAAGACCAACAGGCATTAGAGGAAGTTGCTTTAATATTAGCTGTTAATCTTTATCAGATTAAAGCATACGACAGATTTGTTAGTCCTTTTGCTCCTCGTTTAAGAGTCATGTATCAAATTCAAGGAAACGAGGCTGCATTTTATGAATGGTATGGTAGAAATGGAGAAGATTCTGGGATAATATGGAATAATTTTATAGAACTTTCTGCTATACATGGTTTTTATCAAGATATAAAAGATGAGTATGTTATGAAACTTGGACAACAAGGGGAGTTCTATGCTTTACTAGAGGTATCTAAGCTATTAGGCCTAGACCAATATGATTTAGATGAACAATTTACATCTGCTGCTTTACAGATAAAAGGTAAAAATATTTCTAAAGGTGGAAGAATGCCTAGAACTACTAAAGAGTACGATTTTATTATTGATAATCCTGAACTTGCAGCCGAATATGGTCCTGTCCTTGTGTATTTTGCAGAGGGATTAGATGAGGGTGAGGCAGATATGTCAGGATATAGTTACATTAGAAACTTAGGATATATAACACCTAAATCTCCAGATGAGTTCTACCTATCAGTTCAGACTTATTTAGCTAGTTTATTAGAAAGAGCTATGAAAGATTATGAGGCAACAGTTATAAGAAATTCAGTACTTGACCCTGGTAGAAGAGCTGATTTGACAAAAGCATCTAATGCTATTGCTCATCAGAATATTAAATCACGATTCCCTATGGCTTATGGTAGCTCGGCAGAACTAAATAAAGTATTAGGCTCTGACTATGAAACTGGTGTTCCTAATGAAGTAATGGTAGATTATTTAAAAAGAGCTGTTTTAGACCCAAGGTTTAAGGACTTTGAACTTACTGATGAAATTAAAGAATACTTAACTATAAGACAAACAGTAATAGATAGAATCCAAGTAAATAAATTAATGGCTGACGAAACAACAGCAATAAACTGGTTAATGTTTAATGATAGTATGAATGCTCAAATGTTACGAGAAGAGCTATATACACAAGCTCAGATAATAGGAAGAAAGAACGATAAATTTCTGGTACTATTTGAAGAGGTTTTCAGTTACGAGTTAACAAGATATGGAGTAGAAGAATAATATGAGTAATGGTACAACACCGAACCCAGGCAATCCAGATGGGGATACTAGTGAAGATTCAGGTCTTTATGACTCAGATTACGCTTATGTAATAGACCAAATTCTAACTGGTATTATGGGTTCTCCTGATACTCCATTAGGTAATAATTTCCTAAAAGAATATGGTATAGATACAGGAAGAAAAGGAAAAGAAGATGAAGCAATAATGGAAGTTATTGCTGCTCTGGATTTCTTAATGAGTGACGATTATCAACAACACAGGTATAACAAGTTCGGTAAAGCACAAGCATGGAAGTATGTTTATTTCCCAACTGATATTAGAAAACAAGCTGAATTACAGACTCAATGGACAAGGGTGCAAACAAAAAACTTATTGGCCCAGGCAGGTCTTATAGATTTAAGCAAGTCAGTTGGAGGAAATATAGATGACGAATATCTAAAAGGTATCAAACTTGCTATGGAGTTTTCTATGAACAATGGTGGACAAATGTCTTGGATAGCTGCAACAAAACTTATGGCATCTAATGCATTATCACAAAAAGCGTTTACTCAACAAGGTGAATATACTTTTACTGATGAAGCACTAGATGATATGGTAAAAGATTTAGAAGCTAAAGCTAAGTATAGAAAAGCTGCTCCACTTAGTGATTACGAAAGGAATCACATCAAAAATAAATTGACAGAACAGGCAGATGTTTTTAGAACCCAATTACAAGGTCTATCTCCAGGAACAGCACCTAGTTTATCTATGGCAAGTCCTCTATCAACTTCAGCACAATTTATTCCTGGAACAGACCCAGAAGAACCAGATGAGGATTTCTTAGTAGATGCAGGGGAGGATTTGTTAAATGACATATTTGAACCAAGGGAGGAATTACAAAGACAGGCTGATATGGAAGATGAGACCTTCTCAAGAATGTCAGCTAACCTAAGAGGGCTTAGGTATGCAGAATCACAACCAGTAGATAGGATATAGGGAATGAGAAAATATCTTATAAGCGAATTAATAGCTTTCCTTATTACTGCTGCAACAGCACTAAAAGCAGATGGTATTGAGTTAGTAATAGACCCATCTACTGACACAAAATATATTACTCAAGATATAGCTAAAGCTTATACAGTATCAACTGCACTTGGAGAATGGTATGGAGATGGGCAAGGAAAATGGGCAGGAGGTGGACAATCAACATTAGACAAACCTATAAATAGTGATGGTTCAATAAGAACAGGGTGGAAAGGGCGTGAAGATAGTCATGGGCCTTGGCAACAAAATATGCACACATGGATTAGGTTAGAGGAGTTAGATGAAACACTAGAGACATTAAAGAATGCTCCAAGGTTTGAAGGATTGGGTATGGATGATATAAGAGAGCTTATAACTAATGACCCAGAAGAAGCAGCTTATGCATATCTATACACTATTAACATAGATAGATTCGCTAAGAAAGTAAAGAAAACTCCAATTACAGGAGACATGGATACTAAAGAAGTACTAAAAACTTTAGACACAATTTATAGCGATTGGGGTTCAACAAGTTTGGAAAGAAGTAAATCATACGAGAATGTTTTAAATCATACTACACCTACTACTACTACTACATTACCTACTACTACAACTACAGAACCTACTACTACAACTACAGAACCTACTACTACAACTGATACTACCGAACCTACTACTACTACAGTACCAAGACCTCCTAGCCAAAAGCCAAAACCACCTAATAGAGTTTTCCCTCAAAGACCTACAGTAGAACCACCTAATAGAGTTATCCCTCAAAGACCACAACCTGAAGTAGATAAGATGTCAAAGAAAAGGGTTACTCAAATGTTAGAAGCACAAATTAATAAACAAAGAAAAGAAAAGGGATATGAGGCTATGCCTGTAGTTCCTGGTGTTTCTCCACCAGTTCAAAACAAAGTATCTGAGGAGCTTAAGAAAGCTATAGAACTTCTTCGTGGAAGGTAAAAACTTCTAATGGTAGATGATTTAAATCCTGATGTGCCAGATGATATATCTGGATTAGAAGCAGAACTAGAATTTAAAGAACTAGAAAAATCTATTGCTCAATTTGAAACTGGTTATGACGAACCAATAGATAATAAATTTTTACATCATTTCATTGGTGGTAGACAAATGGGTTATGCAGGAGACGAATTAGGGATTATTGAAGATACTGCTTTTTTAGAAATTTTGGATTACATCGATAAAGAGGATATACATTATTCTCAAGTAGATGTATATGATTTTATACCAGAAAATAAAAGGTTGTCGCCTTATTTAATATTTCAAATGGGTATGCGAAACGAATATTATACAGACGATTTTGTTGAATATATGATTCTTATTACAAGAGGTACTCCATACGATATATATGATGCAGCAACAGATAGTTATAATCCTGCACCTCCAAGTCACAGCATGGCAGAGTATGCTCTAAAAGGTGCAAGGATGCAAGGCTCAGATGCGACCCTAAAAGAACTAGCAAAAATTATAGGTGGTGAATTAACAGAAGGTGATTTAAAAAAATTAAAACATTCAGATTACTTTAAAAAAATTTATCAAAGAACAAAAGCTCGTGATGTAAGAATTTCTTATATGAACGATTTGTTTGCAGGAGGTTCTTTTGAGGCATGGTTAGAGGAAGGAACGCGACTTTCTTTTGAAAGAATAGGTTTAACTCCTGAAGGAGATTGGTTGCCAGAAATAAAAGAAAAGATGATAATTCAACATACAGACGAAAATGGTAATGTAACCTACGAAGATTATTATGGCAACAAAGTAAGTCCTGATGACCCAAGAATAAGTGATGATACTATATTAGATAATTTAGAAAAACAATTTAAAGACACACCTCCAGATGATACTGGTAGGCCTACAGCACAGAGAGTACCTGTAGATGACGATATTCCTTCTGTATGGAAGACTATCGAGCTAGTTGATGACAACCCAGTAGTAAAGAATCCAGATAATTTTTGGACAGAAAGTTGGGAAACACTTTTCGGTGAACAACTTACATTAAAAGAATATACAAAGAGGTTAGTTGATAATAATGAACCATTTCCTTTAATGGAAGGGGTGGAAGAGTTTCTTTCAGTAGAACCTTTCAATTTAAAAATAGAAAATGGTACAACTACATACGAAGATTTATTAGATGCAGGTTTAATAGGATTGGACCAAATGCACGATTTTGAAACACAATATGTTGAAGACGCATATAGTATACACAATTCTAGAAATTATTTTGATAATCCTATAAATCAAGATT
>TARA_R110000824_G_scaffold109740_3_pt1 | contig 15679 bp, 17 predicted proteins | sample TARA_R110000824 | Tara Oceans TARA_R110000824 (sample SAMEA4397747) | marine metagenome | biome: Polar Biome; feature: [MES] marine water layer (ENVO:01000295) within the mesopelagic zone...; material: water (ENVO:00002006), including particulate matter (ENVO:01000060) such...
ATGGATTGCTCCAATACGAGATAATTTAAAATATCTTATGGGGAATGACAAGGGAATATTAGATTCTTACATCAGCCAGGGGATTATTGAGATTGAGGCTTTAACCTATATCCGTGGCCGCAGCATTCCAAACGCATTCATTATTATTGATGAAGCTCAAAACTTATCAATTCATGAACTAAAGACTATAATTACTAGAGTAGGGGAAGGAACTAAGATTGTTTTAACAGGAGATATTGAACAAATTGACAATGTGTATGTTGATGAAGTTTCGAATGGATTGACTTGCGCCGTTGAAAAATTTAAAGAATATGATCTTTCGGGCCACGTCACTCTGACGAAGGGCGAACGCAGCAGTGTAGCTACCCTGGCCGCTAAAATATTATAATGGGATATCCAGACCCAGGATCTTTACGTAATTGGGCGGGCATTCTTGATCCCGAATCTGAGGAGGACACAAACCCACAAGTTCCCCTTTTCAACTGGGATGATATTGATCTGACCAGCCCACATACAAAAAAAAGTAGTGCGCCTTCGTATGCCGCAACTATAGAAATCTCAATGCATGCAGACGAAGCCGATGATAAAGCCGCCCAGCGCAAGGCATTACAAAAGTTTATGGATATATCGGGATATCCCAGAAAGGATATAAAGTACACACACCTTCGAAAAAAGCAAAAAAATATTCTTTTCTCTTCAGTCAAAATAGTGTATACTGTTGAAGTTACTTCGATTAAAGAGGCCATAACGGCATATTACAGAAATCTAAAAAAGAGGATATCGTGAAGACAATTACAGAAAAAGAAGCCACCGAAAATACAACATTAAGCAATATTGTAGAGAAAGATTCTGAATTGAAAAATATGATTGTGGATTATGTTGGAATCAATTCAAAAGAATATATTCCTTATGGAGTCGATGACAGTGAAGTTACTGTACAAATGATCGTCGACATTTTTGCGACCGAATTTCCAGAATTTATAATGGCCCTCGCCGAAGAAAATTGGGTCAGAGGGTATACACAAGCTTTGGACGATGTTGATGAAGGTAAGCAGCTCCTAACTCAGAAAACAAAACAAATATCCGATGAACAATGGGTTGCCGAATATAATCAACATCAAGAGACTTTAGAGAATGAATGATCCTTACTTTAAACCTGGTACCGATGTTCGAACATTAGTAGGCGAGTATACTCTTTTTGATGATATCTATGTTTATGTAAAAGATCCCTTGCCAACTCATATTGACTTTCACAATGTTTTAAAGAAGGTGGAAAGTATAATACCTCGGGCGTTTTTGTATGAAGTTGAATCAATTTTTGTTGGCCAATTTGATGAATTTTATAAAATGAATGTTAATGCATTTTTTGCGAATGGTACAATACACGTTACAAACGAGCAAGAAAGTAATGAAGATATACTGGATGACATTGTTCATGAAATTGCCCATGCTGTGGAAGCTGCATTTCCTTTAGATATTTATGGAAATCAAAATATTAGAGATGAGTTTTTAGGAAAGAGAAAACGTTTGTATAAAATTCTCTCTTTAGAGGATTATGATTTAAATTTGAATGATTTTTTAGAATTAGATTTTGCAGAGGAATTCGATAATTTTCTGTATATAGAAGTTGGATACCCAACACTTAGGGCGCTCGCCGCCGGCCTTTTTCCGTCTCCATATGCTATTACTTCTATTCGAGAATATTTTGCTGTCGGATTCGAGAAAATTTTCCTGCAATCCCCCGAGGAGATCAGATCAACTTGCCCCATGCTATTCAACCAGATAACCAACCTTCTCAAGAGCTACAAATAACAGTTGACAGCTTCCGCCGCCCATGATATACTGACGTGTCAGTTAGTTGTGGTGTTATATGACTCATATATCTTTTAGTGAATTAAAAAATTGGAACAGGTGCCCCTGGTACCATAAAAATGTGCATATCGACAAATTGGTGGGATTCAAGGGCAATGAATATACGGCCTTTGGCAGCGCATTGCACACCGTTTGTGAGAAGAAGCTCCTAGGGGGGAGCTTTAATGCCGACGATGCCTTCGTCTTAAGCTTTATCGAGGAAATTAAGTCCCTTAAACAAAAGGAAGTGGAGCTAAACCCCAGTTTAATTAAACAGATGAAGGGGCAAGGTCATGATATAATACCAGAAATTGATCCTGCTGTCCGAGAGTATTTTGGCAGTTTCAAAGTTATTGATACCGAGGAACGCCTTTATGAACCAATTAGTTTCTTTAAGGATGAAGAGTTTAAGTTTAAAGGCTTTATTGACCTAATAGTGCAGACTGATGATGGGAAGTATCATATAGTTGATTGGAAGACATGTAGCTGGGGTTGGAATAGGGATCGTCGCTCAGATCGGATGACAACATATCAGTTAACATTGTATAAATATTTTTTTGCCCTAAAGCATAACATCGATCCAGAAAATATTGAGACCCACTTTGCCCTTCTTAAAAGAACTGCAAAGAAAGATAGAGTAGAAATCTTCAGGGTAACCAGCGGCCCGAAAAAAACAGAAAACGCTCTAGAATTATTGAAAAAAGCCCTTTACAACATTAACAAAAAGAGGTATATTAAGAATCGTTTGGCATGCAATAATTGTGAATTTTACCAAACAGATCACTGCAGGTAGACAAATATGGAAGACAAAATTAAGATTCTGACGATAAGCGACCATCCACTTAGTCCAAGTGGTGTAGGCATACAAACAAGATATATGATTGAAGCCTTGCTTAAAACCGGTAGATACAAGGTTGTGAGCTTAGGAGGCGCAATTAAGCACCAGGATTACACGCCTAAAAAGTTAGAAGAATGGGGCGACGATTGGATCATTTTTCCTGTCGACGGGTATGGTGGCGCCGATGTGGTCAGATCCGTGGTGAGGAATGAAAGGCCGGACATGTTGTGGTTTATGACAGACCCAAGATTTTTTGCGTGGTTGTGGCAGATGGAAGATGAGGTTAGACCATTAATGCCATTAATGTATTATCACGTTTGGGACAATTATCCACCCCCTACGTTCAATAAGCCATACTACGATTCAAATGATTCAATTGTGGCAATAAGCAAAGTAACTCATGACATTGTTTCGAATATTGTTGACAAAACCGATACAATATATCACCCTCATTCGGTAGATACAGACATTTTTAAAAAATTGGATGACGCAGAGATTTTAAAATTTCGTAGAGTTAGCTTCCCTGACGAGAAGGATGACGACCGGATGTTGTTCTTTTGGAATAACAGGAACGCTCGTCGAAAGCAAAGTGGCACTTTGATTTTTTGGTTTAAAGAATTTTTAGATCGTGTTGGACACAACAGTGCACGCCTTGTGATGCACACCGATCCCTTTGATCAACATGGTCAAAATCTAGAGATGATAATTAAAGAGTTGAACCTTAATGAAGGCCAAGTATTGTTGTCTACACAAAAGATACCCCCGCAGGATATGTCGGTTCTCTACAACATAGCTGATTGCACGATTAATATTTCTGATGCAGAGGGCTTTGGCTTATCAACTCTAGAATCTCTTGCTTGCGAAACACCAATCATAGTTAATATGACTGGCGGCCTGCAGGAGCAGGTCACTGATGGCGAGTCTTGGTTCGGTATCGGCCTGGAACCGTCTTCCAAGTCATTGATCGGGTCTCAAGATATTCCCTGGATTTTTGAAGATCGTTTGAACAGGGAAGAATTTATTGATGCCTTAGAAAAGTTTTATAACCTTTCTAAGACGGAAAGAGGTAAGATGGGAGCAGACGGTCGTGCACATGTCATGAAAAATTATAATTTTGAATCATACCAATCCAATTGGGTCAAAATAATTGATGAAGCTGTTGAAAAATTTGGCTCATGGGATAATAGAAAGAATTACAAGACTTGGAGTATTGAGCAGTTATGAAAAAAAAGGTATTAGTTGTCGGCCCAACATTGAGTCAAAGTGGGTATGGCGTACATGCTAGGACAGTTTTAAATGCACTTCGATCCCGGCAGGATGTATTCGATATATACATACACAATTTAAACTGGGGCCACACCAGCTGGCTCTGGGAGGATACAGAAGACCGGCGATGGATAGATGCAACGTTGCTTAAGACGGTTCATCACCGCCAAAACAATGGAACCTTTGACTTGTCTCTACAAGTTACGATTCCAAATGAGTGGGAGAAGGTAGCACCTATTAATATCGGCTGCACCGCTGGCATTGAGACAAATTTGATCTCCCCGGTATGGGTCGAAAAATCTTATATGATGGATAAAATTATAGTTGTTTCTGAATTTGCGAAGCAAGGCTTCGTTAATACTGTTTACGAGGCCATAAATCAGAACACCCAACAGCCAGAACAAGTTTCAGCAAAGGGCCCAATTGACGTAATCAATTACCCTTTGCTGCAAACACAAGCTTGCAATATTGAGCTTGATCTAAAACATGATTTTAATTTTTTAACGATTGCACAGTGGAGCCCAAGAAAGAATCTAGAAAATACCATTCGTTGGTTTATAGAGGAATTTCACGATCAAGAGGTTGGCCTTGTTGTTAAGACTAGTACCGCTAACAATTCCTATATGGATCGCTTGGCAACTAGAAATAACCTTAAAAAGCTCTTGGGGGATCCAAAATATTCTGAGCGAATATGTTCATTGCATTTTTTGCATGGGTATCTTAAGGATGAGGAGATGTCTGCCCTTTACCAGGATTCAAGAATAAAGGCTTTGGTAAATATAGCCCACGGTGAAGGTTATGGCCTACCAATATTTGAAATGGCTGGTCATGGAAAGCCAATCATTACAACTGCTTTTGGAGGCCAAACTGACTTTCTTTATGTTCCCGAGAAGGTTAAAGGCCAACGCAAAAAGAAGTTAATGCCTAAATTTGCTGAGGTTGAATTCAAAATGGCACCAGTACAACAAGAAGCAGTATGGGACGGCGTCTTGCAGGCGGATTCTCAGTGGGCTTACGCTGATCCTGGTAGCTACAAAATGAAGTTACGTGATGTGTATAAAAAATATTCTATGCATGAAAAACGTGCTAAAGTTTTGCAATCCCACATTATTGAACATTTCACTGAACAGAGAATCTATACACAGTTTGTAGAATCAATTGGTGAGGTCATAGATCTTAGCACTGAAGAGTTTGATGTAGAAGAGTGGTTAGAGGCGCTAAATGTAGAGACTCATGAGTAGGGAAGTCGTATTTATAGCGGACTTTTTTTTAAGCGATATTATTGGTGGCGGGGAGATTCACAACGAAGAGCTAATATCAATTCTGCAGGCAGAGTTTGGCCGCACTGTAAAAAAAGCTTATTCGCATAATGTGAATATTAATTTTTTAAGGAAGCATAAAAACAGCCAGTTTATAGTGGGAAACTTCCTGGGTCTTTCTACGACCGCAAGGAATTTTATGCAAGGCATGGATTACATAATCTATGAGCATGACCACAAATACTTAAAAAGCAGAAATCCTGCAACATACCCAGATTTCCGAGCACCCGCCACTGAAATAATTAATTATGAATTTTATAAAGCCGCAAGGGCTATTTTTTGTCAAAGCGGGTTTCATAAAGAAATAGTAGAGGACAATTTAAGCTTACCCAACATAAAAAACTCCAGCGGCAATTTATGGCCGACCAAGATACTGGCGTTGATTAGCTCTTTGAGCGAGAAAAATAAGCAAGATCGTACATCAATTATGTCCTCACCTATTAAGCATAAGAACACCATCGACGCTATAAGGTATTGCGAGGCAAATAAGTATGCATATGATTTAATCCCTCAGTTAGCTTATGGTGAATTTTTGCAGAATATGAGCAACAATCAGCGCTTCGTATTTTTCCCCAAGACCCCGGAGACACTTTCCAGAATAGTGGTCGAGGCCCGAATGATGAACATCTCAGTTGTAACTAATAGTCTTGTTGGTGCGACAAAGGAGCCTTGGTATAAATTTAAAGGTGAAGAGTTGATTGGGCACATATGTGAGATGCGTACGAGAATACCTAAGCAAGTATCAGAAGTGCTCGACTGATGAATATACTATTAACTGTTAATAAAACATTGAGTAATGGGGTGAGAGAGTGGGACGACGGCGCTCACTGGAATTTGCTTTTGCCGCTCAAAGAATTAGGGCATGAAGTATATTTTTATGATACGGTTCGAGGCGCAAACCAAACCTATTCAGATATTGTTGATCAATTCAAGCCAGATTTAATTTTTTGTTGTATGACGGGCAATCACAACATGACTCCTCACGAGCCATGGGAAGAGATAGAGAACGAGACAAAAAAAGGGAACTGCAAAACTTTTAACTGGTTTTGTGATGAGCCATGGCGCTTTGAGTCCTTTTCGAGTAAGACCTGCAACTATTTTCACGTATGCTCAACCCCGGAAATTGGTTATATAGAGAGATTTAAAGAGATCGGATATAACAACATTCTTTTAGGCTTTTGGCATTCTAACAAGGATTTTTATCAACCAGCTACAGCAAAGAAAAACGATATAGGCTTCTGCGGCCAGCTGAATTATGAAAGGGACAATCTACTTAATCATTTGATATCTGCCGGAGTTAACGTCAAACACTACCATGGCCTCGCCCACGAAGAGATGTTAGCGGCCCTATGTGAGTCCAGAATCGGTATTAATTTTAGTAAAAATTATAATGGTAGCCCCCCGGTGCTACAAATGAAAGGCAGAATGGCCGAAGTGCCTGCCGCAAATTCTTTGTTGTTAACAGAGTACGCCCCAGGCTTAGAAGAGCATTTCATCATTGACGAAGAGATTATTACATTTTCTTCTACTGACGAGATGGTTAAGAAAGCAAAATTTTTGTTGTCTAAACCTGATTTGACAGCTGCAATTGCTAGAAGGGGGCACCAGAGATTTTTAAAAAGTCATGATTCAAAAGTTCGTCTTAAAGAAATTCTTGATAGAGTTGTGAGTATATAGGTGAGATGATTTATATAAAGAGACATACCTTCGGCGCTGGCAAATGGATTTACAAGGGTTATAAATTAGCCTGGGAAGCACTTGGTTATGAGACATCATATTATTCAAATTTGGATGAAATTGAAATAGAAGGTTCTGATTGCGAGATAATGGCCCTCGATGCTGATATCAATACGGGGAACCTGGAGAAGCTAAAAAAAGCCAAAAGGGTTTATCTATACGTTCAGCCCAATAGGTTCCCGCTACCTTGGGGATCCCACCCAAACTTTGTATCGATGGCCTCTGACGATATTATTGAGAAGATCAATGAACTGGAGAATGTATATCTATGGTCATTTGGCGACCCCGGCGACAATCATTTTAAGTGGAAAAAGGTTCACACCATACCCTTGGCTTATGATTCCATTTCGTATCAAGTGCCACCAACTAGGGACGTGATGTATGATATATGTTATATTGGCGGCTGGGCTAATAATGGCTTCGACGAAAAAAGAAAAATTTTGATTAAGCATTTTATTAGGTTTAAGGAAAGCGGCCTTAAGTGTGGGTTTTTTATTAACCGGGATCTAACACACGACCAAGAAAATAACATAATCTCTAACAGTAGGCTTGCTTTAAATATTCATGATGCCTACCAAAGAGAGTTGGGCCTGGATACTAACGAAAGAACCTTTAAGGCACTCGGTCTGAATGGTATGTTAGTATCTGATAATATTAATCAGATAGCCCGATTGTTTCCAGACTTAGAAATGTCATCAGACCCGGATGGTCTCGTCGACATAGCTAAAAAATTATTGAACCTCCCAGCCGATGATCTTGAACTCCGGCGTGCTAGCAATATACAAGTGATTTTAGAGAATCATTGTTATGCACATAGAGTAAAAAAGCTCTTATCCTTATAAAAACATTGACACCATAGGGGTGAAGTGGTATTATGTAGCATATGATAATTTACATTGATATTGATGAAACGATATGCCAATCTCCGGAGGATAGGGATTATAATCTTTCTATCCCCATCCTGGCTAATATTGAAAAAGCAAATAAGTTATATGAAGCTGGCCATAGGATTGTCTACTGGACCGCCCGAGGGACGCTCACTGGCGCAAACTGGAGAGAGGTTACGGAAAAACAATTTGTTGACTGGGGTGTAAAGCATCACGCTTTGGAATTCGGAAAACCTTATTATGATTTGTTTATTGATGATAAAAATATGAATGTGGAAGATTGGAATTGAAAGTAACGATTGTCATACCAGCGTACAATTCAATGAATTTTATCGAGCAGTGCGTGAGTAGTGTTCTTGATCAAGATTATGAAGACTTTGAAATTCACGCCTATGATAACGAAAGTACTGACGGAACCTATGAGTACCTTTTACAATTACAAGTAGAACATTCCAAGGTGACAGTGCAGCAACTGCCGAACATACATCCCAATTCTTACAGAGAGGCTTTCGACGCAGGCTTTGAGAATTCTAATGGTCAATATTTGACATTTGTTTCAACGGATGATTTTCTAGCGCCCGATTATATTTCGAATTGCATGCGAATCTTTAAGCATGACCCAAAAAAAATTAAATGTATACAGAGCGGCATAACGGGAGTTAGAGATAATTTGGAGTCTGGTAATCAAATACATTACTACAAGAGCATGAATGACTTTAAGCAGCAATGTATGCTTCGAAGTCCAGTAAATACGCCAACAGTAGTGTACAATACTGACCTATATTCGCTCATACAGGACTCTAGAGAATACCATCAAGACAATAATGTGCTGGACGTCGGCGTCGGCGATTATGATATGTGGTGTGGCCTAGCGGAACGAAATATATTTATATATCCCGTTAAAAGGTGTTTAGGGTATTATTATCGCTGGCACCCCGGTCAGTGCACGTGGCAAGTGCACAACTATGCGGAAAATTATGATAACCTCATTAAAGACTACTGGAGAAAAAAATGGAATCTTTAAGCTTTGACAAAATGTTCATTTTCGAATTCGCTAATAATCATATGGGCGATATGGAGCATGCTAAGCGCATGATAGGGGAATTTGCGCAGTGCGCACAATCAGTTGACAATCCAGATTTTCAGTTCGCTATTAAGTTTCAATTTAGAGACATCGATACTTTCATTCATCCCGATTATAAAGACCGAATGGATCTAAAATATGTGAAGCGCTTTTCAGAAACTAAGCTTAGCAAGAAGCAATTTTCCGATCTTAAACACTATGCAGAGTCAGCTGGATTCAAGACCATATGCACTGGTTTCGATGAAGCCTCTGTTGAGCTTATAGGATCAATGGGGTTCGATGTGATTAAGATTGCTAGCTGTTCTTTTAATGACTGGCCCCTTTTGAATAAGATCGCAGAATTGGAACTTCCGGTGATTGGCTCGACAGCGGGCGTCGCCATAGAAGACGTGGACAGAGTGGTTAGCTTTTTTAAGAATAGAAACAAGACGTTTGCTTTGATGCATTGCGTTGGGGAATATCCAACACAACCGGAGTCATTACAAATCAACCAAGTTGACTTTTTGAAAAATAGATATCAAGATATTCCAATTGGATTTTCGACTCACGAAGAACCAGATAATTTTGATGCGATTAAAATTGCTGTCGCCAAAGGCGCCAGTTTATTCGAGAAACACGTGGCAGTCGAAACAAAGCAACACACCAAGAATGCATACTCGGCAACACCCGATCAAGTGTCCAGTTGGCTAGCATCTGCCGCCGAAGCATATGCAATGTGTGGAGCCACTAGTGCACGGCACACACACTCTGAAAAGGAGATCTCAGACTTAAGAAGATTTAAGAGGGGCGTCTTTGCAAAACAAAAAATTAATAAAGGAGATATCATTGATCGGTCGAATGTGTTTTACGCTTGGCCTCCTAGTGATGATCAGATTCTAGCCAATGACATGTCCAAGTATACATATTATGTTGCTGACCGCTCTTTTGAGGCCAAGGAGGCCATTATTGACGACGGCACCATCGACAAAATTGAGACCAGGGGGAAAGTTTGGGATATTGTACAGAACGTGAAGACTTTTTTGCAAACATCAAATGTGGTATATCCCGGTAAGGCAGATTTAGAAATTTCTCATCATTACGGTATCGACAGCTTTTATGAAGTTGGCATCACCATGATAACTGTTGTTAACAGGGAATATTGTAAAAAGCTTATAATCGCCCTCCCGGGGCAGACGCACCCTGAACAATACCACAAACAAAAAGAAGAAACTTTTCTTATTTTGCACGGCGACGTTGACCTTTTCTTGGACGATGCGTTACACTCCCTCACCAGAGGAGATGTTGTGACGATTGAGCCTGGGGTTAGGCATAAGTTTAGCACTAGGAATGGCTGTGTTATCGAGGAGGTTTCCTCAACACACCATACGGACGATTCTTTTTATACGGACACTAGGATTAGTGACAATAAGAATAGAAAGACCTTTATAACACATTGGATCGATTAGGAGGAAAAATATGTCCAACCAGGAGATAGTAAAAGAAAGTGGCTTGAGAATTACGGTTCTGAACCCGGGCGAAGGACCCAACCCAGTGAGCGGCCAAACCGTCTTGATTCACTACGAACTATGGCTTAATCGGGGTACGACTAGCTCTAACTATGATTATGTTAGTGAAGATTATGTTGACGATATATACGATAACACGTATGACGAAAATAATCCCTATAGTGGCCCAATCCAAATACAAATTGGCAGTCAAACGCCTAAAGATGAAGTATATTTCAAGGGCCAATCCATCAAGGGTTTAGACGAAGCTCTTTTAGAGATGAAGGTGGGCGCTAAATGTGCACTTCTTATTCCACCTGAACTGGCTTACGGAGAAGAAGGGGCGAGCAGTTTCCACACGTTTCACGGATATAGAACCCCACCACGGCAAACTATACGATGTAACGTAGAGTTAGTTACAATAAAACAAGACAGTGGAGACAAGATTGATGTGGACAGAGGAACTGCATACGTAGGGTAGCACAATGATAAAATTATCAGATTACGTCATCAATTTTGTTAAGCAACAGGGAGTTGATGATATTTTTTTGTTGCCTGGGGGTGGATGCATACATCTCATAGATTCTGTTGGCAAGAGTGATATTAACTTTACCTGTAATCTTCATGAGCAAGCTAGCAGTATAGCTGCCGATGCATATGGGCAATATACAAACAACCTAGGCGTCTGCTTGGTGACGACAGGCCCGGGAGGTACAAACGCTATCACAGGAATTGCAGCTGCTTGGTTGGATTCTACACCAGTGTTAGCTATATCCGGTCAGGTCCAAAAGAAGGACATGATTGGAAACCGAGGGGTTAGACAAATAGGGTTTCAAGAAATTGATATTGTTAATGTTGTTAAGCCGCTTACAAAATATGCAGTTACTGTTACAAACCCAGAGGATATACGATATCACCTAGAGAAGGCAGTTTATTTAGCTAAAACTGGCCGCCCTGGCCCCGTATGGATCGATATTCCTTTGGATGTACAGGCAGTTATGGTTGAGGAGGCTCATTTGCACCCTTACATACCCCCAGCCCAAAGAGAGAAAGATCTTGAGAAAGTAGTGGCAGCTGTGATAGAGGATCTCAATAGATCAGATCGACCGATATTTTTAGCAGGTAATGGTATCCGGTTGTCCGGAGCTATTCAAGATTTTATGCATCTTGCAGAGTCGGTAAAGATCCCGGTATTGACGACTTGGAAGGCTATTGATTTTCTAGAAGAAGATCATCCTCTGTTTGTCGGGCGCCCAGGCGGTGTTGGTTCTCGTGGCGCTAACTTTTCTCAACAAAATTCTGATTTTCTAATCAGTATCGGAGCACGTCTTGACCATGGCCAGACCGCCTATCAGCATAAGTATTTTGCCAGGGGCGCAAAAAAAGTAATCGTAGACATCGACAAGCACGAGATTGATAAGCTGCAGATGGAAATAGCTCACCCTCTTGTGGTTGACGCTGGGGAGTTCATAAGAGAGTTAATTAGGCAAAGAAGTAAAATAAAAGTTAGCTGCACACCCTGGCTCGATAGGTGTAAAAATGGGCAAGCAAAGTACCCGGTCGTCCTGCAGGAATATTGGGAAGAGACCGAACATGTCAATAATTATGTCTTTGTTGATGTGTTGTCGGATGCCCTGCCCAGGGATTCCTTGGTTATCCCCGGGAGTTCTGGAGGCTGCAGCGAAGTAACAATGCAGGCATTTAAGATGAAATCGGGTACAAGGGTGTTTAATAGCGAGGGCCTCGGCCCCATGGGCTTTGGAATACCGGCGAGTATTGGCGGGTGCATCGCCTCTGGTCGCAGGGAAACAGTCTGCATCGACGGCGACGGAGGGTTTATCATGAATATTCAGGAGCTTGAAACCGTACGTAGGTTAGGGTTACCAATTAAATTTTTTGTGTTAAATAACGATGGGTACGTATCTATTAGAAACACCCAGAGTAAACATTTTCAGGGCAAATTTGTGGCGAGCAGCACCTCAAGCGGCCTGACGTTACCTGATTTGCAGAAGAATGCGGCTGTTTATGATATTCCCTACTTTAGGATAGAAAATCACGAGAATATTCGAGCCCAGGTCACAGAAGTGTTAAATCAGGAGGGCCCTGTTATTTGTGAAGTGATGTTGCCCTCAACACACGTAACAGCTCCTAAGACGTCAGTGTATCGGAAAGAGGATGGAAGTTTTGCCGCACGCCCGATGGAAGATCTTGCCCCGTTCCTAGATCGTGAGGAATTCAGGGAGAATATGATAATTGAGATAGTAGATGACTAAAAGAATATTGATTACGGGAGGATCTGGTTTTATTGCTCGGAGTTTATACGAGAACTTAAGTGATAGACATTTCTTCCCCTTGGAATCAACAGTTAAGTGCCTTAATCGGCAGCAATTAGATATTCTAGATACAAAGGCTGTACACGATTATCTTTATGAAAATAATTTTGATGTAGTAGTACATTGTGCAACATACGATCCAGTTCCAGATTTCTCTTCGAAAAAAATATCTAGAGCACTAGAAACGAATTTGAAGATGTTCTTTAATCTTGCCCGATGCAAAAACTTATTTGGCAGAATGATATATTTCGGATCCGGTGCCGTTTTTGGTCGTGATAATTGGTACCCCAAGATGCCTGAGTCGTTCCTGCAGAAGGCCATGCCTGATGATCCATATGGGTTATCCAAGTATGTTATGGCAAAGTATGCCGAAGAAGTTGACAATATCTACAACTTGAGGGTTTTTGGACTGTTTGGCAAATATGATGATTGGAGATATCGTTTTATTTCTAATGCTTGTTGTAAGGCCGTCCTGGGCGAGGACATTATAATCAAGCAAGACAAGCGGTTTGATTATTTGTACATTGACGATCTTACGAGAATAGTCAACTGGGTCATAGAAAGTAACCCCGTAGAGAGAATCTATAATGTATGTTCTGGTACCCCGGAATATTATTCAAACTTAGCCAAACATATCATTGGGATCTCTGGAAAAAATTTGAATATTGATATTCAAACAAGCAAGGTTGGTCGAGAATATAGTGGAGATAACACTTTAATCAAGGCAGAAATGAAAAATTTTAGTTTAACACCATTGAGCAGGTCATTGAGAGAGATGTATGATTGGTATGATTCACACAAGTCAATAATAAAAAAGGAGCTTTTAGTATACTAATATGTCAAGATGTAGAGTGTGTAACGCTCGCTTCTATAGCGAGCCCCTGCTACTTTTGAAAAATATGCCATCGGCCGCCCAGAACTTGCCGGACATTTCTTCCCTTCCTGGTGATCGGGGGATTGATTTGGAAATACATCAGTGTTCTGGGTGCGGTCTAGTACAACTGAGCAACAAGCCGGTACCATATTACAAGGAAGTTATTCGTGCCAGTGCATTCTCGGGGGAGATGCGAGAATTCAGACTTAAACAATTCAGAAAGTTTGTTGAAGATTATGATTTGAGTGGCAAAAAAGTAATTGAAATAGGCTGTGGTAAGGGAGAGTATCTTTCGCTAATGAAGAAAGCGGGCTGTGCTGTACATGGTGTTGAATATTCTGATGTATCGGTTAAGCATTGTGTGGAGAATGATTTAAATGTGAATAAGTTTTATATTGATACTGAATTTGATAGATTGAGGTCGGCCCCGTATGATGCTTTTTTCACAATGAATTTTTTTGAACATGTTCCTAGGCCAAATCAGGCCCTAAGAGCGCTCCATAACAATTTGACTGACGATGGGATTGGCTTAATCGAGGTTCCTAATTTTGATATGATGCTAAAAAATAATCTTTTTTCAGAGTTCGTTAATGATCACTTGTTATATTTTACTGAAGAAACGCTAGCATCCACATTGAGGATGAATGGTTTTGAAATTGTAGAATGCAAGAAAATATGGTATAACTACATTATATCTGTTGTTGTTAGAAAGAGGAAGAGATTGGATTTGTCGGGATTCGAGCATCAAAGAAAGAAGATAGCGAAGGAGCTTCACGAATATATAAGTTGTTATGGGCAGGATAAAGTGGCCATATATGGCGCAGGCCATCAAGCCTTAGCCGTCATTGCCATGGCCGACATTGGTAGCCACATTGCATACGTCGTTGATGATGCTCCATTCAAGCAGGGAAAATACACGCCGGCAACTCATATCCCAATCGTTTCGACTGAATGGTTAAAGACAAAACCAGTTGATGCTATAATAGTTATGGCGGCTAGTTATTCTGATGAGGTAGCGGCGAAACTCAGCAGTAGGACTGATTTGACCGCAGATGTATCTATTTTAAGGGAGTTTGGGTTAGAAAAGTAGTTTGGAGATATATATATACTATGAAGAAGAAACAGAAGGAAGGAAAGAAAAAAGAATTTGTATCAAATGTTACTGGGGAGCAGTGGCACAAACATAATTCTCAAAATTGGAAAAAGGTAATAAATCAAGTGGGGGTGGTACTAGAAGATGAAGTACACGACGGAAAAAATGGGACAACCGTAACTCTACCAGCAGGCAGCGAAGTAATAATTGATGATATTAGAGGCAGGATTAAGCCTCAGTACCGGGTGAAGGATAAGAGTGGTAAGATATGGTTTGTATCGGCTCTTAATATAAAGATAGTCCTCGACGACATTCAGGACTCCGATGTCGATGAATTTGCTTATCGAGGTGGTGTCAGACATGATGGAAGCAAGTCGGCAGCTTATCGTTATAGTATACCTGAAAAAACCACAGAAGATGAAGTTGCAGAAGCTAAACAAAGAAAAAAGAGGGAAAATTAATGGCTAATTCACATAACGTAATATTTCAGACTCCTTTAGAAGGAAACAAGCATGACCATGAGATGCCATGGTCGGACCAAGAACTGCAAGAATTCGTCGAAAATAAATCCGACGACGAGTTACGTGATATCGCTAACGGAAAGGTTATGCAGCACACTACGGTTAAAGATGAAAAGCTGCGCCAAAACTGGCTTAAGGGCTACAAGCCTCGTGTCTATGACAAAATGATTAAGTATCCCGAGAAGATCGCCTCTGGTCAGAGCATTGCAATTATTCAGTTTCAATATGATTATTTATGTAATTTTGACTGCGAGCATTGTTGCATTGACAAATTTTATGTTCCTAAAAATTGGGAAAAAGCTAGTGGCCGCCGCAAATTTGAATTAGAGGACGTTAGAAAGCTTTCGAAAGAAGCTGATGAACTGGGACTAGCTAATTTTGTTATAACTGGG
>TARA_R110000824_G_scaffold40986_6_pt1 | contig 15679 bp, 24 predicted proteins | sample TARA_R110000824 | Tara Oceans TARA_R110000824 (sample SAMEA4397747) | marine metagenome | biome: Polar Biome; feature: [MES] marine water layer (ENVO:01000295) within the mesopelagic zone...; material: water (ENVO:00002006), including particulate matter (ENVO:01000060) such as......
AGGTATCTTAAAGAAAGTTGGGAAAAATAAATATAAATATAGAGGGTTTGAATTTATAGTAGAGGATGGTCAATTAGATATGACCGAACCCGACTATTATGAGGGGCAAGAAATTGAATATGATAATCCCACAGTAAGCGAAGTAAAAAGCGTTATTGTAGATTATTTTGATTTTGATAATAGAGATATGAGTGCCTTCCCGCTAGAAGAATGGGAAGTGAGGCTCATCAAAGACAACTTTAATAACCAAGAGCAAGACGAAATGTTTGGATTTATTCCAGCAAAAGGTGGTGAAATTGGTGAATATGCAAAAGGAGGTGAAACAAAAGAACCGTTTTTCTATGAAAAAGGAGACAGACACATTGTTTCGCTCGCAGACCTTGAGTTTATAAAGTCTCCCGTATGGAACGAGGAGCTAGAGGATTGGGACTATTTTGACCCTAAAGAACACGGATGGAACAGTGTAAGGGTGGGTTCTGAAGATAATAATATAGGACACGGAGGAGAATACGGGTGGTTTGATAAGGAGCTGGACCGACCTATTTCTGAATACCAAGAGGTAGCTATAAATTATGAGGACGAAGATGGAGGAGGATACCCAATAATCATAGTAGACTACGTAAAGCCTTTAATTAACTATTTTAATCCTGGAGGCTCTTATGAAGGAATCAAAGCAAAAGGAGGACTATTAAAAGGAATTACTGACGGAGAACCTATTAAGGAAAGACAAATCGTATTATTAAAAAATAGACTTACTAGAGGTGCCCGTGATAAAGAAACATTAGAAGCGTTAGATTATATCCAAGCTGCTTCGGATAGTGGAGATGATGACGCTAAAATTACGCCTGAGCAAACGAAAAAAGGTCGCGATTTTATGTTGAGCTTATGGAAAACGCCTACTGGAAAAGAAAGAAAAAACAATCCTTTTGGACTAAGAGAGCAAGACGCACTAGAAAACTTTGAGTATTTTACATTGGATGGATTCAAAAATATAGGTAGAAGCTATGATTTTTATGTCCCAATTTATGGGGTAACGGGAACAGATAGTTATTTTCAGTATTACTATGACGGAGAGGTAAATATAATAGGAGCAAAAGGAAAGCAACTTGCAAAAGGAGGCGAAATTAGTGAAGCTAAGTTAAAGAAAATGCTTAAAGATGATGATGTGAGTTGGAGTTCAGATAAAGAATTTTTTGAAATCGCACACAATCACGGATGGGATTATGATGATGATGAAGAAACCTTTGTGCCTATGAAAACTTACAATGAAGGCTCTTATTCAGACAAAGATGAATTTGCAAAAGGGGGAGTTATTGCACAAGAAACTCCTTGTTGCGGTACAGTCCGAAAAGACTTTTACGAGGGTGAAACCAAAAACTTAAACGAAAAAAGTGGAACGGGTTACGATAATCGTAAAAATTATTATGTAGATGGAATAAATGTAAGAGCTAACACTGAAGAGGAAGCGTTAAGGTCTGGAGGTGTTGACGATAAGAGCATTGTATCCGATTCTGATATTTTCTTTCTTACTAATGAGGAGGTGTTTGTTGACTATACCGACAAAGACGGAAATAAAGTAAAAAGATATATGTTGGCTAATAACCCAGACGAAGTAGTTACACTTTTAAAGCGTAAATATAAAGCTAAAAGCATTCAAGGTATAGCGATGAAATGGGAGCTAGAGGGCAAGGGGTTAGACGAGGACAAATACAGCAACTAAATTATGTCCGTTAGCTTTAATGTAAATAAAGCGTATGAGATGTACGGGCAAAGTGGTGGCACCACCAACTTTCCCGATTCTCTTAAAAAGGTGTTAAAATATATGCAGAATGATGCAAATATTAACAACAAAAAAGAGGCTGCGTACTTATTAGCTACTGCAAAAAGCGAGAGCGACTACTCATTACAGAGATGGGAGGCGGACTATTTGTGTGGTCCAAAAGGGGTTCCCTACAAGCACCAGCCGTGTCAAGAGGCTTTAGATTATTATAGGTCAAACGAAGGAGGGAAGTCAAATTACTATAATAAAGGAGTGGACAGTACGGGTGTCCCTTATTTTGGGAGAGGATTAATTCAGTTAACCAATTCGTATAACTACCAGCGATACGGAGATATGATAGGGGTAGACTTGGTGGATGAGGGGGATAAGGCGCTCATTCCTAAAAACTCCTATAAAATAGCATCAGCCTTTTTGCGTAGAAAAACCTTTAAGTATGTAAACAGCGGAGAGTTAACACAAGCCAGAAAAAGTGTGAACGGGGGAACCAAAGGAACAGATAGGACAAACGCATCATATTATAGGTGGTTAAGCGTTCTTGAAAACCCGTCAACTAACTTTAAAGTTAAATCTAACATTAAAAAAGGATTATTAATAGCTGGGATTTCTCTAGGAGTGGTGGCTTTATTTGGATTAGGATATATAATTTATCTATCATTAGGAAATAATAAACCAAAAAAGTTATTATATTTGAAAACTAATTAACATTAAATTTAATACTATGGCTACCGAAGAAAAAGAAGAAAATTTAGAGCAGAAACCACCACAACCTGAAGTTAAAAAGGAGGAAAAGGCAGAAGAAAAGCCGACTTATATGTTTCCTCATCAGCTTTTATTAACTAAGCTAAACATAAAAGAAAGTGATTTAGACCAAAACTCTAAAGAATATATAGGGGATTTTAATGATTTCCTAAAGCACGTAAAGATGGCAAAAGCTAGTGCTAAGAAAAAAGGAAACGAATATGTTTTACCAGAGTCTAAGAAAAATAAGTTACTACGGCTTTCTAAAAGCGTGTGTCAGTCTATGCAAACAAAAATAGATGAAGACGAAAACAAAAAGATGGAGAAAATTGAAGCGGAAAGAAGGGTGGAACAAAGAATAGAGGAAAAAAGAATGGCGGAAAGAAAAAGAAGAGAGTTCTTATCCCAAAGGAGAGAAGACGCTATGAATCAAAGGAGAGCCGAAGAAGAGAAAAAGAAAGAAGAAGAAAAGAAAGATGATTCAATAGGATGGTTTTGGTAAACTACATATAATATGGCTCAAAGAAAAAGAAATAGGCGAAGAAAAAAACCAGTGTTGACTCCGAATAAACCCCTTGTAAAATACGGACTAATATCTTTTAATAGTATCGGGTGGGGAAATCCTACTATAAATCAACACTTAACTATGAAAGAAAAGGGGGAGCTTGACGACTTACTTCCTGACCTATATAAAAATCCCTTTCCTCCAAATGAGAGTGACGAAACTCTTTCTGAGCTAAAATATATAAAAACAAAATTAGCCAGATTAAAGAATAAAGAAACCTATGAGGAGTGTACCGCGATAGATGTAAATTTAGGAAAATACTTAAACACCATTTGCGAAAATGCAGAGATATACGGAATCTATGACCTTATTATAGATGTGGATGAAAAGGTATTAGACAGCATAATACTAAAGACAAAATATCACTATAATAGAGCCAGACCTTCTCAATTGAGTTTTTACTTTATCAACCAAGAAGAGCTCAATCCCTTAAAGTCGTGTTCTGCGATGACTCCAGCCTATCCGAGCGGGCATAGTTTAATAGCTTTAGTTATATGCGATATACTAGCCCATCATTTCCCTGAACATAAAGAAATGTTTAATACTATTCAGCGTAGAGTTGCAATCTCTCGCATAATAATAGGAGTTCACTATCCTTCGGATAATGAGTTTTCTAGCGAAATAGCTAAGAAAATTATAAGCCACCCTAAAATGAGGGAATTATATTATGATAAGCCGTGGGAGACACTAATAAACGAAGTAGATAGAGATGTTCCAGAATAATACACCCAAACATAATCCTAGGAATACACCCCAAAAAAGCCCTCAAGAGAGATATGAAACTTGTGTGGGAGGAATGTGGTATGATAGATGTTCTGAATACAGTCCTAATACGGGAAGTTGTCGCCAATGTGGATGCCACGTAAAATCCAAGGTTAAAGTGGGTTCGGAAAAATGCCCTTTGGGGAAATGGTAAATTTTATGTATGTTTGTGTGTTGAAATGGATATAAAAATTAAAAAGTAAATAAAATGACAAATGGACTAAAAATTGGATTAATCATAGGAGGAGTAAGCGTAGTGGGTGTTGGGCTGTATTTCTTGCTAAGAAATAGAAATCAACCAAAATACAATCAAATTCCACCACCTCCCGTACAAAATGGAGGAAATACTGGAGCTCCAAACATAAACTGGGGAGGGATAGCAACAACTATAATAGATAGTTTACCTAGAAACCTTACTAAAACAGATGATAAAGGAACGGTGATAGCCGTAACGGAACCATCTACTAAAACACCGCTAGACACCTTATTATATGTAAATGCTGGACAATACAATTCTAGTGAAATAAAGTCTATGCAGAACTACTTACTAGGACTTGGTGGACAGTCTAAAATGTGGGTAGAAACTACTGGCGGAGCGGATGGGAAAATTGGAAACGGGTTTAAGACCTCCTACACGTGGGCCGTTCTAAGTAAAAAAGTTTCTGACATAAACGACTTGTATAATAAGTCGGGAGCAAAAAAATAAAAAAATAAACTATCTCTTTGTGAAAAAAGTGGTAGTTTTGTAGTATTCAACTGCTGTATGTTATCCACCTTCAGCAATTTACTTTTCTTTGCCCCAATGTTAGCATTCAAACTGACGTTGGGGTTATTTTTTATGAGGCATTTTAAATACAATATAGACCTTACCCCAAAACCAACGCCAAGACCTAGGCTAGGGAGATACGGAGTGTATAATAAATCGGATTATAAAAAATATCAGAATGATATGATGTTTTTAATTAAGTCTTTAAAAATTCCTACCGATGATTACTCTCACCTAAGCGCGAGATTTTTTTTCCCTTACCCCAAGAAGACTTCTAAAAAAAATAGAATAGATTTTGCCCCTCTTCGTAATAAGTGCGACCTAGATAACCTCGCTAAAGGATTAATGGATGTCCTAGAAAAGACCAAAGTTATAAACAATGACCGACAATTTTCTTCTCTTTTTTTAGAAAAAAGGTATACTTTAAGGGGGAGCGGTTGTATAGAGTTTGAATTATGCCCCTTTGTTAATAAATAACTAACCCCTAAATTTAATATTTTACATTAGGTTAAGTATATTTGTTGCCGTAAACAATATTAAATCTAATATGCCCGAAATGAAAACATATAACAATATACTTACTGAAAAGGAAAGAATTGATATGATTAATTTTATAAAAACCAAACTTAAACAATTTAGTGACACTCATCCTGGTTTGCAAACTGAAAGTAATTTACACGAATATCCAGAAATGAAAACATTTTTAAAAAAAATTAATTCTCACACAGAGAATTTTAAAATTTCTCACTGTTGGGCAAATGCTACAAACGGTGATAATCTAGCGTGGCATTCACATCCTCCTTTTGTTGTTAGGTCATTAGTGTATTATTTAAAAAATAAAAGTGAGATTGGAACTATATTTAAAAAAGGAGAAGTTAAAGTAGAGGTCACTAAAGCTCCTGAAAATTCTTTAGCTATTTTTGATGGTAGGTTAGAGCATTCTGTTCCAATTCATTTACCCGAAGAACGCATATCAGTTACTGTGGACTTAATGGAAAATTAAATCTAATATGTCCGAAAACGCAAACTCTTTAGAATTAATCAGCAACCTTAACAAGGTTATTGAGAAAAGAGGCCTAAATAAGACCATAGAAATACTCAAAAAAGGACAGCAACCTGAAAAAAAGCTACAAGAGGACATAATCATTGCCATAAAAAAAATTATATGTATTAAGTTTGAGATTACAGAAAAGAACTTATTATTTGGGAACTCTAGAAAGCATAATAGAAAATGGGCTGTATCTTTTTTTTGTTATTTTGTGCAACTGAGTCTTCAGTGTACTCAATTAGAGGTATCTAAACTCATAAGTAAAACTACGGCTTGCGTATCTAAATACATAAAAGACGTAATTACTTTGTCAGATAAAATAAAATATGAAAGAGAACTCATAGAAAAGAGAAGTGAAATAGAAAAAATAATAAAAGAAAATATAAAGCATATATTAAGATATGGCGAAAAAGAATACTAATATTGAAGATGTTGAAGTAGAAGACACTAACCAAGACTATTCTGGTATAGAAGGAAATTATAATCCCTTTGGCGAAGGCGTTATAGAAAGAGATTATACTAAGACTAAACAAACGCTAACATCTGAGCAAAGAGCCCCCATAGACGAGCCAACTTTTGAACCGCCTCCAATTGGGGGATACCCAGAGGACATTGACGATGAAGGAGAGTCTGCTCCTTCCAATGTGTTTGATGAAAGAGTGAGCGATTTAGATGATGGCGACAAAAAATTCGCTCACGAAAATCTAGTTGACACTGTTATTGGTGGGTACGAAATGATGCACACCTTCGCTAGAAGATGGGCTACACTAACGGAAGAAAAGCTAATAGAGAAGGAGAAAAAAGGAGAGATAGACTTGCGTATGCAAATAATGGTATCTCCCGTGCAATCCTTACCTTTATTTGAATTTGTTGGAAATTTTAATAAGCAAGTAGAAGAAACTCTTACGGTAGATGAAGAGTTTGTAGAAAAGGTTAAGCCTATAATGGTTAGAATAGCTGAGAAGAGAGGGCTAGGAATGACCGATGAGCAAAATTTAATGGTATTATTTGGAAAGGACATATTAGAAAAAGGTATGCAAGTAATAGGGTTTAAAAAGTCGTTAAGCAATATTTTAGAATTAACTTACGAAAGCTTTAAACAGCAAAACGTAAATAACTTTAACGCTCCACCTCCAAACCAAGGATTCCCAGAAGGACCACCTCCAAACCAAGGATTCCCAGAAGGACCACCTCCAGAGCCAAGTGATGGCCCTCCTCCAGCAGATACACCACAACCACCACCAACGCCAGAACCATCTAAACAGACAGAGTATGAAGATTTTGATGATGAGGGGTATGACGAACCAGAGGAAGTTGAAATTAGAAGCGTTAAAAGAGGCGAGATTATAGAGATGAATCCAGACGCTGTAAAAGAAATAGAAGAGGATGACTCTCCTAAATTAATAGAGCCTAATGCTAACGACATACAAGAATCAGAAGAAAAATAATAATAACTAAACATTAAATTATGAGCTTAATAGCAATTATCTTTACTCTTCTTTCAATTACTTTTTTTGTCTATTTTATATTGCTTAAAAAAAACCAATGCACAACCGATGAGTGTAATGACTCAAGAATTGATGATATTGTGAGAGCAAAAATGAACTTAGACCCTAAATGGAATAAAGGATGTGTAAGAGACCCAAAAACGGGGCATTTTAAAAGAAAATAAAATATTTTAAATATGAAAACAGCCGTAATTACTTACCTAATGGGGAAGGATGATGAATTGCTTGAGCCTCACTATTCTAATGAGACGTGGGACTTAGTTTGCTTTACTAATAGGAAAGATATTAAATCCGACACTTGGAATGTCGTTTTTGTGGAAGACAAGGAGAATAAGATGAACAATAAAAGATTTGCTAACTTTTTTAAGTTCAACCCTTTTACCAGTCTTTATTCTGCGTTTGAGAAAAATTATGATATATGTATTACATTAGACGCGAATGTTCGCGTAAATAAAGACTTAGATAGAATTGCTAGCTTTTATTTACCAAGCCTATACGACATAACTTTAGCTACTCATCCTACTAGAAATTGTGTTTTCTCCGAGGCCAATGCTATTGTAGGAGAGAAAAAGGATTCAAAAGAAGCAGTTTCTCAAAACGTAAAATTATTTGAAAAAGAAGGATACCCAATTAATAATGGATTGTATCAGACTACTGTAATGATATGGAGAAATACTCAGGCAACACAGAGTTTGTCAAGTAAATTTTGGGAACTTTATAGTAATATGTCTGAAAGAGACCAAATACTATTACCATATTCTCTATGGACTATTCCAGAAATCAGTGTAATTGAAACTAAGTGGGAGGATTTTGCAGAAGAATTTGAATACCATCTGCACCCAACAGAAAAAGAGGACGAAAAGATAACTATATTTACAACTCCGAATGCCTAAAAAGAAATTACCCAAGATATTAGTTGGAGGACCAACCTTTGATGGTAAAAATTATTGTTTTGAAGATTGGATAGAAAACATAAAAAACTTTACGTATAGTAATTTTGACGTTTTTTTAGCGGACAATTCAGACAGTTCGGATAATAGTAAGATGTATAAAGAAAAATATGGAGTAGAGTGCGAGTGGGTAACTAATGCTCACAATAGAGGCTCTATTATGAAGAGGGTTGCGGATGGCCATAATGCAGTTAGAAAATATATGCTTGATAATGACTATGACTTTTTACTTCACTTAGAAAGCGATGTATTTCCTCCTAAAGACATAATAAATAGACTCTTAGCTCATAATACACAGCTTGTAGGAGCAACGTATTATCTATATGATGATGATAAAAGAGAGTTGATGATACGATTAATGGATAATGATTATGGTAAAGTATCCCAACATATAAACGGGCAAAACGGAGAGCATTTTGTAGACGGAAAACTTAAGTCTGCTTGGTCCGTAGGACTAGGATGTAACCTAATTCATAAATCAGTTCTAGAGAAGGTTAAATTCACTTATGCTAAAAATAAGGTGAAAGGTATAATCTTTTCTGACACCACTTTTTCTATGGACGTACGAAAAAATAACATTCCACAGTATTGGGATACCAGTATATGTTGTGAACACCGAAATAGAGATTGGGGAAAAAATGGGTATAAATTTTTACAAAAATTAGCATAATATGAAATGTCCAAAGTGTGAAAAAGAATTACTATGGGGAGGAGACCACGATGCCGAGGATTACGGAGAAGAAGGTGACGGTATAGTTTCAAATCTTAGCTGCACTAATGAAGATTGTGAGGTGGAAACAGTTATAATATATATAAAGTAAATTATGAAAACACGAAAAATAACAAGAGGTAAAAATGAGGTAAATGGAGAGCTCACAAAAAGTCTAGAGCAATGGGATGCGGAGAGAGACCATATCCAAGAAGGCATAGACCGAAGAAAAATGATAATTGATAAAAACATAGAGCTTAAATCCTTAATACAAAAAGAATACTCATCTCTAAAAGAAGGAACTATAAGAAAGGTAGAGCTAGAGCTAAAATTTTTGGAGCTTGATGACAAAATACAATCCCTGAAAGAATATTTAAAGAATTATTTGTTTACTTTTGAGAATGAATTTATGGAAAGATATAATGACTCTAACCCAAAAATAGAGAAAAATGGCTAGGGAATGTAAGTTAGGCGTTGCGTGTGGTAAAAAAGGAATAGGGAAAACCCATATCACTACCAAAGTGCTTGAAGATTATGTAAAGGGGGGTAATGGTTATCCTCCAAGGCGAGTTCTGATTATGGATGTAAATGACGAATTTGAACAATATAAAGCTCTGGCGGTAAGTGAGATTGAAAGATTTTCTATACATCCCACAATTGAAATTAGAAGAATAAGGCCTTTTGCAGTAGACGGAAGACGAATGACTTTAAGAGAAATCGCTGATACTTTATGGCTGGTCTTAGACAAGTATAGGCACGGAGCTCTATTAATTGAGGACATAAACCGCTATGTTTCAGATTACCTCCCAAACGACTTAATCGGAGCCATCTGTACCAATAGGCATACTGACCAAGATATTATTATGCACTTTCAGTCAATTGGACGTATATCTCCAAAAATTTGGCAAAATATGAATTGGTTGAGGTTTCATAGAAATTCTGATTCAGTTGAAAGACATAAAAATAAATTCCCCGACAAGTACCAAATGTTAAAAGTAGCTGAGAATATTGTTAATAATGAGTATAACGGAGGAAATAATTACTTTTACTTATATGTGGATATAGATACAGAAAAGATACACGGAGACATAACTAGTGATATGGTAACAGAGGCGATAGATGATTTCGTATCACTCAACCACAACTCAGTAGTTAAGCCTTACAAGAATAAAAGAGACTCAAAGGGTAAAAAAATACATACCCCAGAATCAGCTATTTTGGAAGCTAAAAAAATATTGAGGCAAAATATATCAGGAGTATAGTATTAAATTTAATAATCAAAACATATTAAATTAAATAACCAATGAACTTAAAGGAAATTTCAAGAAAATATAAGACTGATAAAGAAAATGAGCACGAATATTTAGAAACCTATGAAAAGCATTTTGGCAACACCATTAAAAGAGAAGATGTTAAAAAGGTTGTAGAGATAGGAATATATTATGGGGACTCATTATTAATGTGGGCCGAATACTTCCCTAACGCACAGATTATTGGTGCCGATATTATTGATTACTCAGCTACTGACTATAAGCTTAGTCTTGACGGGAAGACATTGATAGATAGGAGCGATGTGCTTCTTAATCATCCTCGCATCAAAACTTATGTTCTAGACCAGACAGATGAAAAGAGCATAAAAGATTTTAAATTTAATATAGGAAACGATTGCGACATATTAATAGATGACGGAGGGCATTCAATGGAAATGCACCAAAAAACTCTTAAGCATTTGCTAGATTGCGTTTCTTTAAAAGGACTATATATTATAGAAGATTTACATAGTTGCAATACGGTAGAAAAAGAACTATATGGATTCTCCTTAATACAAGAAGGAGATACTCTGACAACAGATTTACTGGAAGACCTAAAAGACGAGCAAGGCCTATATCCGTATACTAACTATATTAATGAAGATGAGATGTTGCACATAAAAAATCAAATATATAAAATTGAGATTGATATGTGTAAGCTTAGTGAAATCGCCTTCATATATAAGAAATGGCCTTTAATTTAATATCCCACCTATACAATTCTAATCTAGTAAGGTTAATAATTTAAAACTTTATTGAATTAAATATTAAGAACAAACCCTATTACCTAGCGGCTTTATTGCGCTAGGTTTTTTTAATTTTGGTCCCAAGATTTTGGAATTGGTATTCTAAGGTTGAGTATAATTGTTTAATGAATTTTTTGTAAAATTTTGAATTATGAAAGAAGGAACAAAAAAAATGTGGATGAACATTTTGTCAACTGCTGTCGGTGTAGCATTAGGTTTCGGTATCTATAAAGCTATTGAAACTACCACTAGCAAAATGACGAAAACTTCAGACTCGTAATAAAGGAAAGCTAATTTATTAGCCGTACAAAGTTATTAGTTTTTTCTCCCCCCCGTGTGAGATTACTCCACGGTCAGAGGTAGAGAGCGTATTGCTCACGCCAAGAGTAAGGAGTTAGTTGAATTGTAGGCATACTTAAATGCCCGTAATCTATGCGTGAAATAGCAAAACTTAATTATTAATTCCAAAAACAAATCAATAAAATGGATATTAAAAAATATTTTATAGACGCTGAAGAAGAAATGAATGAGCAATACTTATCTTACAGTGGAGATGATACAGATTTTGATGACGATTTTTCGTTTGACGCGGGAGCACAAGCTCCAGCTCCAGCAATGGGTGGCGCACCAACATCGCAGCCATACATTCTTACGTTAACGAACTCATCAGCTGCTACTATTTCTTCTGTTGTAATAGGTAAAGCTTATCAAAACATTACTTCTGCTGGAAATGGTATAGATTCAAATGTGGTTATATCAATGGGAGTATCAGGTACGACTTATTTAGAGTACCTTTACACTACATTGAATCGCCCATTTGTGAACGGATTAACTTATATTGACGGTTCTACTGCTGGTCAAAGCATCAAGGCACTTCAATTAAAAGTTAGAGACGTAAATGGTAACATTCAAGAGAAAACCCTTGTACCTATCATTGACCCTTATCAGCAACAAACTACTATTGTGGCACTTCGTACGGTATTTAAGTGGGATGGTTTTACAAGTATAGCAGTGGACGTTAACGCGACTGCTTCTACTACATTGTATTTCTACCCATCTGAAAACGTAAATGTTGGACGTGGACTATCTGGACAAGCTGTTGCGAGAGCATACGGTAACCCAAATATTGTTCGTCAAGACAAAGTTGTGTTAGGTAGAGGTGTAGCTAATGCGTTGAAAGGATAGTAACTAAATTTTAGTTTACTATACTTTATAAATTTATTAGGGGGTGATGGGATATAATTCTTATTACCCCCTTTTTGTTAAAATTGAACAGATAGATAACAAATAGCTGTAAAATTTACTAAAAAAAGCAATAAAAAATGAATGTATACGAATATATCGCGTCAAACAACCCAAGAGAAGCAAACTATATGCTTTCGGGGTATGGATATAAAAAGACATTATCAAAACGAGAAATTTCTGAAAACCTAAAAGCGCTAGTAAGAAAAAATAAAAAAGAAGGATTAAAAGATTTAGCTGATATTCACCCAGACAAAGACCTTATTCTATCCTTAGTTGAGGACAAGGTAACGGTTTCAGCTAATGAGCAAATGAATTTTGCGGGAGTATCTGGACAAGAATATGTTCAGAATCTACAAACCAACACTTATTGGACTCCAAACAATCCTAAAAGACCACTAGCCCCAGACTTTTTCTATAATTCAAATGGAACTCCTCCACCAGTAGAGGCGCCACACAAAATAGATGAGGACGCGTTGGCAGAAAAAATTTCAAGAGATATAGAGAATGGAATGGCTGGACAAAAAAAACACGATGAACTTTTAGCACAAATGAAATCTGTTCAAGCGGCTCCTACCCCACCTACTGGGTTCACAATGACACATCTAGTGATTTTGGGAGGTTCATTATTTGTAGGATATATGATTTACCAAAACTTAAAGAAATAAAGATATGATATACGCTAAACATAATTTTGCAGAAAACTTTATGAATGCTAACGGAACTACATTCTCATTAGATAGAGATATGATAATTTCTGAATTAGCAAGAGTAATAAACGCTAATCCCGTTGGAGTTAAAGATGCAATTTTTGACTGCGGGATAAATATAGACCCTCAAGCCGATAAATTTGAAATTTCTAGCGTGATGTCTGGCAATATGGCTAACAATGATTGTTTACAAAGGTCAATAGGACATTTAGTATTAGACAATAATGTGAGCTGGAAAGATATGATGAGTATGGCAGCATCGGAAGATGAAGGGTATTCCAATGCCAAAGGAGAGGTTTGGAAGAACATCTGGAAAGGAACAAAAGATGTAGTTGGTAGTGAGCAATTTGCTCAAGTTTTAGGAGTAACAATAGGGGCTATATATAAAGGGAAGCAAGATAAAAAAGCTTACGAAAGAGATGAAAGAATGAGGCAACACGAAATGGAACTAGCTAAAATAAATGCTGAAGCTATAAATAATCAATTATCTATGGGAAGTATGTATGGAGGCAACCAAGGAGGAGGTGATTCAGGAGGAATGAGTATGGGGGCAAAAATTGGTATTGGAGTAGGTGTTGCAGCTGTATTAGGATTGGTGGTATGGGCGATTGTAAGAAGTGGTAAAAACAGAAATTAATGAGCGATTATGTGGCTTATGAAGAGGTAGATGAGATTGATAATCCTAATGAAAAAGGGTATGATAAAATGCCCAAAGATGTTAAAGGGGATATAGATAAAATAATGGGAGGAAATTTAGGTAGTGACCTAAAAAAAACTTCCGTAGTAGATATGAGGGCTACTTTAGTTGGAGCAGTTGTAGGAGGAGCGCTATCGGTATATAAAGGATGGAGAGTGTGGTTAGGGGTTGTAGTTGGAGCATTAATTGGCGGAGTGATAAATAAAAATATAAAGTGACGGCAAATAAAATATATAAACAATCGGGAACAACTCTCCCTTTTAATCTTTGGTTAGGAAAGATGAAGTCCAAACACGGAGGAGATTTTGTAAAAAAGTTTTCTATGGGTAATATAGAAAGTGAAATAGCGCCACCACCAGTAGTATTAAATGCTTCAGGAAATGTAAAGCAGTTTGAAGTATTAGGGGTTGATATAAAAAAGAATGCGAGTATGATAGTGATAGTTGGAGGATTAGCATTTTTAGGATATTGTGTGTATAAAATGAATAAAGCAAAAAAATGAAGTTTCTAAGAGATATAGGAGGCCAGCCGATTACTTTGATGATAGAGGTTGCTACTTCTAAACCAGAAAAGATTAAAGTTATTGTAAAAGATAACGATAAGTCTTTTACTGTCTATACGGATAGATATGCTACTGTTGATGGCACTCTTAAATTTTTTGTTAGAATGCCTTTATCTCCAATGATTGCTGAGATTAGTGTTTATAATGAAGACAACGGTAATCTATCTAAAGGTGAGGACAAATCGTTCAAGTTAATTGGGTTTGAAGAATTACCTTTACAAAGGAAGTTAGGGTGTATTGATTTTAATAATCCAGAAATCAAAAGCTTCATAGGGTTCTCTTCTGAATTTTGCCAGAAGGCTGGCTATCTATCGGCTGGAGGAAGCGTATATATGTCTGAAGATGGGGTGTTTAGAATTGATTATTTAGACACGATTAAGTCTAAAAGCGGAAAGAAATTAAACACGCCAGCCAGAATATCTCAATCAAGAGGGAATATACAAGTATCCAAAGATTTATTCAAGAAATATACGGTTCCAATGAGGATGGCAATTTTATTGCACGAATTTTCTCATTACTACCTAAATGATAAAATGGAAGACGAGGTTGAGGCTGATTTAAACGGCTTGTTGTTATATTTAGGAATGGGATTCCCAAGAATAGAGGCTTTTCAAAGCTTTCTCACGGTATTTCAATCCACTCCCTCAGAACAAAATAAAGGAAGATTTGATGTGCTAAATCAATTTATATCCAACTTTGAGAAAGGAAGATATAACATCAGTTACTCAGGACGATATTTAAAGGCGGGGTCAGGACAATGTAATATAAGTAATAATAATAATAATTAAAAAAAGAGAATATGGCAATTTTAGATTGGTTATTTGGAGGAAGTAAAAAGAAAGCTTCACCAAAAAAGAAAAGAAAAACTACAAAAAAAGGAAGTGCTCGTAAAGGTAAGCCAGCTGGGTCAAGATTAGGATATGATGACTTGAAAAAGAAGAAGAAAAAACCAACTAAGAAAGCGAAGTGTTCTACTGCTGGAAAGAGTTTAGGAAGAAAAAAGAATAAGGCGGCTACAAAGAGTAGAAGCGCTAAGACGTTAAGGAAGTGTTAACAAATAAATAGTAAGAATTATGGCATTTATAGACAATATAGGACCCACTCCTTTCGCGGATAGTGGGGGCGGAAATTTTTTAGCGGCTGACCCAAATACTTTTGTATTTGGCGCAGATAATTTTGGTCCTGGACTCCACGGCCCAAACTCTGATTGGGCTGATATGAGCGGATGGAAAACTTTTTGGTCATCTACCTTTACTCCTAATAAATACAAAAAAGATAGAGACAAGGAGGTAGCGGACGGGCTAAAAGACCAATACAAGGTAAGCTCTGGAGACTCTTGTAAGAAACTTAACGGTAAAATTGACAAGATGGAAGGCCGTTTGGATTCTGAAGCTGGCGCAAGTCCTGGAAGTAGAGGAGGCCGAAGAATGCAAGGAAGAACCTTAAAAGGTATAGAACCACTTCTAAACACGGCTTATAAATATGCCGAAGATTCGTGTTGCGAAATGAGTGTTTGCGCTAGTAATAAAGATAGAGGTCGTGCAGACAGTGATGATGACAACGGAAACGGAAACGGAAACGGAAAC
>TARA_R110000824_G_scaffold2568_2_pt1 | contig 15669 bp, 22 predicted proteins | sample TARA_R110000824 | Tara Oceans TARA_R110000824 (sample SAMEA4397747) | marine metagenome | biome: Polar Biome; feature: [MES] marine water layer (ENVO:01000295) within the mesopelagic zone...; material: water (ENVO:00002006), including particulate matter (ENVO:01000060) such as......
CCACTCAAAAGTTTGTGAGAAAGTCACTAAATAGTAGGTGCTTCACTAATATATTATATATATATAGTTCTTTAAATATATGAGAGAGCGGCATGGACTATAAATACAGGCAGTTATTCTCCAGAGCGATAAATGCAGTCCAAAGTGGAAATCTAGTGTTGTTGAGAGAGGTGGCTGATCTATATGTGTTGAATAAGGGAGTAGAGGTAGAGATAAATACAGAAACATCGAGAGGGTTTATTTTTATCTACACAAAATCCAAAGAAACTCTTAGGTTACAAGGGTTTGAGTTTGTAAATGTTCTAGAGAAAGAAGGCACATATCTTTTTCTTTTTGAGAAAACCTTTAAAAACTATTGATGTTTTTTAAAGGTCTGTATATCTTCTCTCCTGTATAGGGTTAACAATACACCCTTAACTCATGTAGGAGAAGAACATGATATATGTGAACGCGAAGAAGAAGCGAATGGAGATTGATTTCTCCACAAAGAAGGGGCAAGTTCTCTGCGATCTTGTCCTAGAGGTACTCTATTTGTACGCAACGACCACCGAAGAAGGTCGCAGTAATGTGCGTCAAGTGAGTGAGATGATAAAAGATCATGACCGTCTTGTGTCTTGTACACTGGAGGACTCATGAATTTAGAGAAACTTGATGGTACAGGATATGCACCCATCCCAAGAATCTTTCTTGAGAACTACTCTACTCTAGGTATGAGTATGGAGGAGGCGATGTTGGTTCTCCACATCCTAGATCATACGTGGGGTAATATTCATATCTTTCCTACCGCAGAACACTTGGCGAAGGTCACCGGCAAATCCGCACAAACCATACGTATGTATTTACGTAGTTTGGGGTTTAAGGGTTACCTGGTAGCTAAAAAAGTGAACGATAAAAAGAGTTATGATTGGACTCCTCTGATGGATGCACTCTCAAACCTCAATATCCCTAGAGCGATAGAGCCAGTATCGTCACTCCCTACCGAGGAAGAGGGTTCAGATCCACTCAGAGCTCTATTGGAGGTTGCATCAGAACTCGCAACGGATCGCTCAAAAAAGAGAAAGCCGATCAACAAATCTGCGAGTTTCTACGCTAAGGTGCAAAGGTTTGAAGAGAAGAGTTCAGATCAATACAACGCACCTGACATGGAATTTGTGTTAGCTAAAGCGTGGATGAGTAAGGGTTGGAAAACGCCGCCTCCACGATTCTTTGGAAGAGATCTAAAACTGACTAAGGATCTCATCAAAATCTACTCCGCTTCTAGCGTTGCAGAGATCTATCAAAAATCGGTTGAGGAGTGGGAGAAGTTACAATCCCTGTTCAATATAAAGGGATTCCCCTCAGTCGCCGTCTTTTGGGGATTTAAAAACTCAATCTTCCCATACTTCATAGACGGTGAGGGTTCAATTAATGCACAAAAGGGTTCAGGTTCACAGTTTGACCAAACTGCGACAAAGGATACTGGAGAGGAGATTGGTTGGTGAGAACATTAAACCCAAAACAACGACCGATTAATGAAGAGATCCTGAATAGAATGAACATTGGCAGACGATATTGGTCTGCCTCGATGGGAGACTTTGATGAGTGTGTAATGAAGACGACTGCGCGTAGTTTCTTCTCAAAATTACAGGAAAACTATAATGGGGGTTGGGGTCTGTTTATTTGGGGTGCAAATGGGGTGGGTAAAACCCATCTCTCATGTGCTCTCCTCAAAGAGATACAGAAGACCGGATACTCGACATATTGTATCCCTGCTGATGCTCTTAAAGTGGCATATATCGAGCCTAAGATGTTTGACGAGGACAACACCATACTCTCTAGAGTACGCAGCGTAGACTTCCTGCTCCTAGAGGATTTGGGTAAAGAATACTCTGGGAAGGGGAGCGGGTTTGCAGAGCTTTGCTTTGAGAATCTGATTAGAGAGAGGAGTCGGGAATTGCGGCCTACGATTGTGACAACAAATCTCGATCCTGCGAGCTTTAAAGCACGTTATCAAAACTCTGCGGCATCTCTAGCAATGGAGTGCATGATTGCGATTGAGATGAAGGGCAGCGATAGAAGAGCGAAGCTTGCTCAAGACAAGAAACAGGATTACAAATAAATTTCTTTAAGGAGAAAAAATGGATATTGACCGATCAATAATGGCGATTTGTGCTTTTGACCATGAAAAGTACACAGAGGCCATAGAGGCAGGAGTAACTGCCAACCTATTTGTTGAGCCAGTGTGTGCTGAGTGGACTTGGTGTCTAGAACACATGAAGAATCATGGAAAAGGGCCTTCTCTTGAGGCTCTTGAGAACGAGTTCTCGACGGGGTACGAGTGGCCTCCATCAGAGCCTATTAGTTTTTATATCGAGAAGCTCAAAGAGCGTAATGCGTTTAACCTCACATTACAGGCTGTTTCAACCGCCTATGAGGCTCTGAATGAAAAGAGGATTGATGATGCAGTCTCTCTCCTAAGAGATGCTGTTTCATCGATTGAGGACACAAACACAGAGGAAGTCGATCTTGATTGGGGAGCGACCACTGAAGAGCGATATGAGTCATATTTACACCTCCAAGAGAAGGGAGGGATCGATGGGTTCAGAACTCCCTTCCCGACACTAGATGAAGCGACACAGGGGTTTCACAGCGGTGAATACATACTCGTTGTCGCTAGACAGGGCGTAGGGAAAACATGGCTGACAAACGTACTCGCCCATAAAAATGTAAGTGAGGGGTTAAAAGTACTCTACTTTTCCAAAGAGATGCCTAAGAAACAAATAGCTCGGCGCTTCGATGCTTTGAACTTCTCGCTCCCATACCAGTCTCTGAGGAGTGGTAGATTAAACAGTTTTATAGAGACTCGATGGAAGGAGGAGAGCAAACAAAAACAAGGGAGCTTGATCATTGTAGGCCCAGGTTCGGGAGGGGTCAGCCATGTCGCGGCAAAAATCCAAAAACATAGTCCTGATATCGTGTACATCGATGGTGTGTATTTGATGGAAGACGACCAAAATGCAAGAGAGGGATGGGAGCGTTTAGGACATATCTCTAGGGATTTGAAGAAGTTGTCAGGTAGGGTGGGTACGCCCATCATTGCGACCGTCCAATTCAATCGAAAAGCTGACAACTCAAAAGGTGATCCATCGCAGATCGCCTCCAGTGACATCGCGAGAGATGCCGATGTGATTCTTGGCCTCTTTCAAGACGAGGATCAAAAAATTGCAAGGAGAATGACATTACGGGTGTTAAAGCAAAGAGAGGGAGAGAGGCCGGAGGTGGAGTGTGATTGGGATTGGGAGAGAATGGTGTTCGCAGAGGCCGATATATCCTCTGGTCAGACTGTGGGGTTCTAATGAAAGATTCTCAAGTTCTAGACATCCTCACCAAATCGGGATTTAGACCACAAAAACGAGGAGAGAACATCTCGATTAGGTGTCCTCTCGCTCCCTACACACCCCTTCATAGAGGGTCAAGAGATTCCCGTCCAAGTATGGGCATTAAGGTCATGGGTGGGGCTGTCTTGGTTAACTGTTTCACCTGTCAATTCAAAAGTCGGCAGTTGAGTTGGTTGTTCAAACGATTGAACTCTCATAGTCGTCACTGGGGCGGGGCTGTGGCGGCCTGTTTAGAGATGGAACGTGCGTCTTTAGGTAGCGGCTTGGCAGACTTACAAAAACGGGGTTATGGAGGGCCTACACAGGAGAAGTTAAAAGCGTTTGATGAGTCTATTTATGCTCCTTATAGTCGGGTATTTCATAAATATTGGCTCTCTAGAGGAGTCTCGTTAGAGACAGGTAAACGATGGGATGTTGGGTTGGATCGTGAAGGAGGGCGAGTGTTAGTTCCGTTTCGTTGTCCTAAAGGTAAACTTTGGGGGGCAGTTGGCGGGAGCTTTACAGGATCAAAACCCAAATATATAAACTACTGGAATATGAAAAAAGGGCTTCAGTTGATGGGTAGTCAGTTGATTAAAAGATCAAAAAAAATAGTTATCACTGAGGGGATGATCGATGCGATGTTGGCTGACCAAGCTCTCATCAATGCGGGGCTAGGAGACACGTATGGCGTGGTCAGTGTGTTGGGGTCTTCCCTAACAGAAGCACAGACGAGGATTTTAAACTCAATCGCCTCAGAGGTGATCTTAGCATTTGATAATGATGAGGCCGGTCGTCTAGGACAAAAGTCAGCACAAAAGATCATCGGTAAAAGTCTTTTGGTTAGGACTGTTACCCAAGCACAGGGTAGGAAAGACTTTGGCGAGTCTACGCAAGAAGAAATCGTAGAAGTTGTTGGAAAGTCAAAACTATTGTTATAGCGTTAAAAATCATTTGAATCGGCTATTCTTTTGTGTTACACGTTTAGAACCGACATATCGCAGGAGGCAAAAATGAGTTGGTATAACGAACCCTTTAAAGACGAAATCGGCAAGAAGTACATTAAAAGATTCTGGATGAAGAATGGCAGTGAAACGACCATTACATTCATCGATGGTGCGACCGTTGATTGTGGGGGCGTTGAGATTAAAACGCCATTCACATATGAGGAGTACCAGGAGAACATTAATGGAGATTGGAGAAATTGGTTTACACGTCCAGTTGACCCCTCTCAGGATGTTCTTCGACAGATGGGAAAGCGCCCATCTAAAGTCGCAGTCTTCACAATCATCGACCACACCGAGTGGACAGACAGAAAGGGAAATCTCCATAAAGACGAGATCTCTCTGTATGTTGTGAAGAGAAGCTCCAGTGTTTGGAATCAAATTGAGAGACTGATCGCTAGAGAGGGTTCTCTAAGAGGTCGTAAGTTCCGCGTTATGCGTATGGGAGATAAATCGCCTGGGGCGGGATCTGTACTTGAGTATGAGGGAGAGTTTGGCCTTGGCGAAGACCACGTACCCTTCAATTATTTGGAGATTCTAAAACCAAAAACCCCCGAGGAGATTGGCGAGATCTTTGATCCGCAACCAAAGAATGAGGGAGGTTGGGGTAACAACCAAAAACCGCCTCAGCAGCCACCTCAACAACAGGGAGGTTGGGGAAATAACCAACAAACCCCACAGCAACCTTCTCCACAGCAATCTCAATCGCCTGAGCCGCCTCAACAACCTCCTCAACAATATGGTTGGGGCGGGTCTGATAATAAAGTTCCATTTTAAACCCTACCTCTAAGGAGGAAAAAAATATGATTGATTTGAACACATCTCCCTATCTACCGGCACAAGAAGACATCCTATGCTCAGTAACAAGACTGACTGCGATTGAGGCATATTTTTATAGTTGGGGACATTTTCTTTTCCCCTTCTCTGCGGAAGATTTAATCGTCTATCGAGTCACCCAAAAATTGGCTTTTGAACTCCACCAAATAGGAGAGAAGGTGATACAGGGGACAGAGAATCTATGGTTCGATACCGATGGTCTAGGGAGAGAAAACCCGATTCTAAACCCTATAAATGAGAACAGAGCTCTCTCATGAGTGTTTTAGATACAAGAGAATCTCTTCTAAAAATGTTAGAGGAGAGCAAACGACACTCTGGGGTTGGAACAAAGCCCGTCTTTGCGTTTGATACTGAGACAGATGGACTGAGCCATGATCGAGAGATGATCGGGTTCAGTATTTGTTTTGGTGACCATGCCTATTATTGTCCTCTACGACATGAGATGGGTGAGGATTTGTTTGCGATAGAGCCTACAAATGCACCATTAAAAATGGCTCTAGAGGTTCTAAACGAGATATTCCAAAGAGATGACATTATCGTATGGATTCAGAACGCAAAATTTGATCTTAAAGTCCTCCGTAATGAAGGACTCGACCTATCTCTTTTTGGTTGTGAGATTCGTGACACACAATGCGTATCTTGGTTGTTAGAGCCAGAGCGAGAAGGAGGGCATGGCCTAAAATCCCTAGTTAAAAACATACTAGGGGTACAAATGGGAGAGTTCTCTCAGTTCTCACAATACGGTAAAAACGCCTATGTTCCTGTTGGGATGATGGCTAAATACGCCATTGACGATGTGTTGTATCTATTACCTCTCTCTGAGGCTCTTTATCCCAAACTGACCACAGCACAAAAGAAAGTTTTTCTAGAACTAGAGATGCCGTTTCTGTGGATCGTTGAGGAGATGGAGCACTACGGGTTTAAAATCGATGTGGAGAAAATAAGCTCTGCGGGGGAGATTATGGTTGAGGAGGCCAATTCTATTGAGTTGGAATTTAAAAAGAGGTTCGGAGACTCTGCACAGATCACCTCCCCACAATGGTTAGCGAAGAATCTCGTTGGTTCTCTTTGGGGTAAAGATGGACTTAAGAAGGGGAAGTCAGGACTCTACTCAACAAACGCTCAAAACCTAAAATCTTGGGCAGAGGGAGATCTCAATACCTCTAGCACTGGAGTCTTTTGGGCTAATAAGGTGAGCCGACATCGTAAGCTGACAAAAATGGTAAGCACATACACAAAAAAACTTGTGCTTATGTGTGACCAGGCACATCGGGTGCATGGGTCGTTTAACCAATGGGGTACGGCTAGTGGTCGATTGTCTTCTTCAAATCCTAATATGCAGAACATCCCAAGCTCTAGATCCCCTGAAGGGGACGCACTCAGAAGGTCATTTATCGCAGAAAAGGGGTATAAGCTCATTGTGGCTGACTATTCACAAATTGAGTTGAGGGTAGTCACCCACCTCTCTGGCGATAAAACAATGACTGAGATTTATGAGAACAATGGAGATATACACCAAATGACCGCAGATGCGTGTAACTGTAAAAGGTATAACGCAAAGGAGATCAACTTTGGTCTTATCTATAAAATGGGTGCGAGAACACTAGGGTCGAGAATTGGTAAAACAGAGGAAGAGGCACAGGATTATATTGACCGTTATTTTGATAAATATTCGGGAATACTTCGCTACCAAGCAGGGCTGATCTCCTCTGCTCGACACAAGGGGTTCACATGGACACTAACAGGGAGAACTCGACCTCTACCTATGCTCAACTCATCAAAGGGCGGTGAGCGGGGTTCTGCGGAGCGTAAATCTATAAATACTCAGGTTCAGGGCAGTGCAGCAGATATTATTAAGATCGGGATGCGGAATTTCCATGTGAGAATTAGAGGAGAGGGCTACACCCCAGAGCAGGTTAGAGTAATAGGTCAGGTTCATGATGAGGTTGTTGTTGAGGCTCAATCTGACATCAGCGAATATATCTCTCAGGTGTTGAAACATGAGCTTGAGAACTGCGTTAAATTAAAAGTTCCTCTACTTGCTGAACCATCTATTGGTGACAGTTGGGGTGAGGCGAAATGAGTAAAAATATGGACGTTAAAGACGAGAGTTTTAGAGAAGATCTGATTGTTGATAAATACCTAGAAATAGTCTCTAAAATCAAAGAACTGACCACCTTGAAGGGCCTACTCAGAGAGCAGATCATTAAATCGATGAAGACTAAAGGCCAATTAAGTTTTGATGGGGATAAGGGTATCGCATCGCTCTCCAGTCGGATTAAAATTACGTACAACGATGAGATCCTAACGAACATTCTGAGTTCAAAGGGGATCTCTATTGATCGTTTTGTAAAGAATACTCCAGACATGGATAAAGTAGAGCAGTTAGTCGCAAGCGGCACAGTCTCGGTTGAGGAACTCAGTCATGCAGCCTCTATAAAAGAAATCGATACTCTACTCATAAAGGAGAGGTAAAAATGGCTTCTTCAGGAGGACGTTCAGAGTATTTTAAAAAATATTATGAGAAAAACAAGGAGAGGATATTAACCAAGAAAAAGGAGGTCTATAAAGATCCGGTCATTAAACGCAGGATAAAAGCCCAAAGAGATAAGGATCGTGCAAGAGAGCGTAAAATTAAGCTGTTATTGAGCAAAGCGGATAAAACAGAGAAGGTCATTAAGGGCATGATGATGCGAGTGGTACACCCTGAAGACCCAAGTAGATCGGCAGTTGTTGAGATGTTCTATATGGGAAAAACAGCAGAGATCGCCACCGTTCCTAAGAAGACTTTCTTGAGTTGGGTTTCAAACAATAGAGTGCCTACGCCGCTATATCGTACCGCTAGAGGTTGGCGAGTTTATACTGAATATGAGGTTGCGATAATGTCAAAATATTTAATTTGGTATAGAAAAAGTTTGTGGATGAGGGGTTATCGTTTACAGATGAGCCAAGATGCATCCGATGACTTGGCAGAGAAATTTTCTTGTCTCGTTGGAGGAATCCCTGAAGACAAATACATTAAAACTGAAACAGAGGATCAATCATGAGTCCAGTAATTATAAAAGTTAACGCATCAATCACAATTAACCTCGGAAACTACGAGTCTGCGAAGATCGAGGCAGGGATGGAGATGGCTGTGCCACAAGGCCATACGACTGAAATGGCCTATAAATCAGCGTGGAGAACTGTTGAAGAGGAGTTGAACAAAAAAGCCCAAGAGATCCGCAAGAAATGAGTCTAGACGACCTCCTTAAAAAGATAAACAAACGATACGGCGATGAGTGTATGGTTAACGCTTCTAAGAGCGAGAAGCTCTCTACCAGAAGACGTATTCCTACCGGCATTCTTACGTTTGATTTAGCGATGGGCGGGGGTGTTCCTCTTGGTTCAATCGTTACCCTAAAAGGGGAGTTCTCCAGTGGTAAGTCGGCGCTTGCTCATAGAATCGGAGGTGCTTTTCAACGCCATTGCCGAAACTGTGGAAACCCTATGTGCGACTTTCAAGAGGCGTTACAGGACGGCTCTTCTGTTGTCTGCTGTGAAGAGCCACAGGGCATGAGGGTCGCTTGGATCGATGCAGAGGGTAGTTACCACACTCCTTGGGCAGAGAGACTAGGAATGGTCAGCGATCAAACATACGTCATCCGTACAGAGTTTGCAGAGCAAGCCATTGACATCGCAGACCTCTCTATAAGGTCTGGCGAGGTTGATCTTCTCGTTGTCGATTCAGTAGCGGCTCTGACTCCCTCTATTGAGATTGAGGAGAGCTCAGAGAAGTGGCAGGTGGGGGTTCATGCTCGATTAATGAACAAGGCGATGAGAAAATGGGGCAGCGGTATGAACCACGTCTCTATGGGAAAGAGAACAGCACCGACAATCCTCCTCATCAATCAAATCCGCATGAAGGTGGGAGTTGTATATGGAAGTCCTGAAACCTCGCCAGGAGGCAAGGGTCTTGATTTTCACGCAGACATCATTTGTAAGGTGAAGAAGAAGGGGTTTCTAGAAGATGGTAAGGGCGGTGCTCCACTAGGCCAACAAATGGAGGTTGTTTTCAAAAAGAACAAGACAGCACCTCCTAATAAAAGTTGTTTGTTCAGTTTGTATTTTAGAGAGACTCTAGACTATATGCCTGGTGCGTCTAATATCGCTGAACAGGTGATCGCGGTTGCAGAGTATTGGGGATTAATCACTAGAAGTGGCAGTTGGTTTATACTGCCAGACAAGAAGAAGTACCAAGGTGCAGTTAAAGCGGGGTCTGCTCTACTCTCTTCAGGAGAGCTTCTCAATAAATTGAGGGAAAAGATCTTTGAGTTAGAAGTCAATTATTTGGAAGGGAGACTCCCAGATGACTGACTTAGGCAGTAAGAAGCCCACCCCAAAATTCATGGGGGCTGTCCAAGATAAAATGGATAACAAGTCTAGGTCTGTTCGACATGAGCATAGACTTCAGTGGACATTGAGGTCTAAGACGACTCCTAATTCGGGAGCACTACCTGACATCTCAAAAAAGGGAGATCTTCAAGACGGCCTGTTTGTTTGGCAAGCAAAACTGACCAAACAGAATCGTTTCACGATAACCTCTGATGTTTTAATGGAGGTGTGTAGACAGGCAAGTTTAAATGGTAAATGGGCAGGACTAGTCATTACTTTAGAGGGTCTTGACGAGCATATGGAGAAGGATTGGGTCATGTTACCTGCGAGTGTTTTCGGTGAATTGATTGACTCATACAAAATTGATTGATACTGATGTAAGACTTTCCCACAAACTTTTAATGGAGAGAAAATGAATTTAAATGATATTGATTTGAAACACATATCGACAGACTATCTACAAAACAGCCGTAAGAATATACAGGTTGACGACCTGATTGAGAGTATTAGAACAACAGGTCTTCAGACTCCTATTGGAGTTGTGAGGATTACAGATAATTCGTATGGACTCGTATATGGGTTTAGACGATATACCGCTCTAAAGTCTTTAGGAGTAACTACGGTTTCCGCAAACGTCCTAACCGGTGACCAAGGCACTCTTCTGATTTTAAATTTACAGGAGAATGTGTCTAGACAGGATCTTACGCCCATCGAGGAGTCCTATGCGATTCAGCGTATTCTTGACGCAGGGAAATCAATAGAGGAGTTTAGATCCGCAGTTGGTTGGTCAAAAACAAAAATAACGCAGAGGATGGGTCTTTTGGTTATGGGGGGAGACATAACACAGGCTCTAGAGAATGACGTAATCACTGTCAATCAGGCGAGAGCGATTGCCCCCGCCCCTCCTACATATCACCCACAATTAATACAGGCGGCGGTTAATGGTGACAGCGTAAAACAGTTAAGAGGAGAGGTGGATGACCTCTTGGGTCTAGGGATCTTTGACCCAGAGGTTGTGGTGGCAGAAGAAGGAGATGAGGTGGAAGATCTCTTAGAGGAAGACGTTGAAGAAACTGTTGACCCAGAATTAATTGGAAACGTAATCAAGGCTGCTCTTTTAGATATTGGTGCAAAACACATACAAGAGAGCAATGAGTATTATCGGTATCAGTTGGCGATAAAGGCCACTGATTTTACCGCTCTCCCAGTATCTACACTCAGCGGTTTAATGGGTGCTTTCTCTGCTCTTCATGAGAATACGGATTCGTGGGGAGAGAAGGAGAAGCGAGATGAGTCTATCTGATCTAATCAAAATGAACCATCGGCAGGGAGAAACTCCTTCAATTCTACCTATAATAGAACGCCACTTTATACAGTCGAGTGCTTTTAATCGGGAGAAGTGGGAGGAAAAAGGTCAAAGATTTCATCCAAGCAAACTGAGTTATTGGGGAGCTTGTGCTCGTTCGTATGCTCTTTTTATGTTACGTGACGAACTCAAAATAGAGTTTGAACCTCCTACTCCACACAAAACATCTCTATTGCGGATATTTGAGATGGGGCACTCAATACACAGTATGTACCAAGATAAGATCCTACCTAAGACGGGATCGCTATATGGGAAATGGGTTCGCGGCGAAGATGTGATTGAGGGGTTCTATCCAGGTGAGGGATGGTCTTATCAAGAAGTGAGGGTATGGTGGCCTAGATATCGGCTATCAGGATATATTGATGGCATCGTTCTAATCTCAGGTAAATGGTATGTATTAGAGATCAAATCTTGTAACGACAACTCCTTTAGGTATTTGAAGAACGTCCTTAAAGAGCCAAGGAGCTACCATAAGACACAATCACAACTCTATGTATTCGCTGAGAAGAAACTAGACAGGGAGATTGATTTACAGGGGTCTATTGTTCTCTATATCAATAAAGACTCTGGCGAGGAGTTAGACTTTTATGTGCCCAGAGATAAAGAGTCTATCGAGGGCATATTAAATGATATCGACCAAGCGATAGAAGCGGTTGAGAATAAGATCGTTCCGAACAGAGTGAGCGATTGTAAAACATATCGCAGCAAACGGGCAAAAGATTGCTTTGCTTGTGGGGCTTGTTTCTCTAGGGAGGATTGGAATGAACTCGTTTGAGCAAAGTGTTGTTGAGTTTGGTTCTCGTGCGAATAATCTACTCAGAACTCTCGGACTTCCTGCACCAAATAAACCAAGCAAAGAGGTTGTCTTCCCAGAGGACTTGGGTTCAATTCACTCAGATGATCTTGGGATTCATCTCTCATATTGGGCTTCAATGTGTGCATATGGTCACCAAAAGGTCGCTGTTCTTGAGGGGGCTTTAGTTTTAGCCAGAGAGCAGGCCGAAGCCGAATATGATGTGAGATTGTTTGCGAAGCCCTCTTCACAAAAAATCACTGAGCGTAGAGCTCACGTATCCGCTACTAAGGCCGTTCGCTCTCTGCGGAGTCGAGTTGCAACGATAGAGGCCGACCTCAAGGTTTTAAAATCAGTACTCTTAGGTTATGATTTAAAAAATGCGGCGATCAGTCGAGAGATTACTCGGAGACAACAGGAGAGGCTACTACGAGATGGTTAATGATACAAACTCAACGGAGATCAACCTAAGAGTGGCGGGGCGTAGCGACCCTTCCTCAGTTGCAGGTTCGATTGTTAAAAATATGGCTGAGAATAAATGTGTACAGTTGACCGCGATAGGGGCGGGGGCTGTCAATCAAATGGTTAAATCTTGCACTATCGCCAGGAGCATGATCGCCGCGACAGGACGTGATATTTATTTTACTAGCGGATTCTCTACCGAGGTAATAAATGGTGAGGAGAAAACGGCTATGAAAATCTTTGTGTTTGAGCGATAATATGTTTGAGATTATTTATAAAATGCAGATGCCGGAGGGCATCTTGATATTTGAGATCACCCTACAAGTTGAGGAACTCGTTGATGGAGAGGCTTGTGATGCGAGGGCATTGAAAAGAGCGCTCATCGTTTGGTGGGAAGACGAAACAGCACCGAGACGTACTCCAGAGGAGGCGTGTTTAGGGGCGTGGGCTTGTGCCACCAACTTTTTTACACAAAACAAACATCACCCTAGAGTATTATGCTCAAGAGTTGAGGTGAATACCTCTGGGCAGAATGTTTCCTTTATACCTAATGACACAACATGGAGAAAATTAAATGTCTGAATACAAAGAGAATGAGGATTTTTTGAACACAGAAGAAGGGCCGGAAGATCCGCCACCGATCTCGCCAGTAGATGAGGAGGTTGTAACAGCGGTTCTTTTAATTATGAATAAACAAGGGGCTGTGTTGCCTGTAACCAACCTAGAAACCCTTAAGATGGAACGCCAGGCAACGGCACATGAGGTATTCAGAATGTGTGCCGATGTCGCAGATCAGATCTCTGCGGTTCGGGTTGTTGGAGAACTCGCCCAAATAAATCAGCACCAAAACACGCAATTAGTTAAGAGTTTTGCGGATTTACTCGCAAAGAAAATGGATACCTCTTTAGGTGTTTAGGGCTGAATAAGATGCAACGGGTTGTTCTCTTTTCTGGTGGGGTTGGGTCTTCTTTATTGTTGTACGACTTAATAGAGAAACATGGCTTTAACAATATTACACCAATCCTAGTTCATAGTGGAGACACTCCAAACGAGTCTACAAGGAGCATAGCTCTTGACCTATGCAATAACCTAGGAGTCTCTCTAACGATGACACAGTCGAGAGGGAAGCAATTTCGGGATTATTCGCTAGCCTTTTGGGGATTAGAGATGTTGAGTTCTGCGGTTTACTCGATTACTCAAGGAGGACACCTAAAAGGCGGGGATATTGGGGTGTATTTAGGCGTGACCCTAGATAATCTAGGGGATCTAGACATGGTGGACGATATGTGTAGGTTTTGCTCAGTACTGAGTCAGGCGATCTCAGGGCAGGTGAGGCTAATAACGCCTTTTAAATATTTGAGTAGAGATCAAGTGATTGAACACTTACGGCTAACCTACGACTCTGACTTAGATTATTTTATAACAGAGACTCAATCTTGTGAGTTAGGCTCTCGTTGTGGGCGTTGTGATGGGTGTTATCGGAGGTTTGTGACCTTCCAGTCAACGAACACTCCAAAAAACAACTGCCGAGTTGATCCTGAGAGTGATGGGTTTAGAGGGTTCGTTTCTAAGATTCTAGAGGGAAACTACTCTACTCAATATTGTAAAATTGTTGGGGAGTGGGTCGTCCGTTAAAAAACATCGATGATTTTTAATGGTGGGGTCTAATTAATATAATATAATATAATACTATATATATTATAGTAGTGAAGCCCTATCAATTTAGTGACTTTCTCACAAACTTTTGGAGTTCTTATGAGATTATGTTTATCCGGCATACAGAGAAAAACACATATGGACGCAATTATCGGCTCAGAGTGTAAGAACTTTGTTATTGATTATTGGGCTAAGGGGACGCGAGACTTCCTTCAACGTGAGGAGTTCTCTAGAGGGGAGACTTTTATCATTGCGGAGTTCTCACTAAAACGTGCGTGGAACGCCAACAAATATGCTTGGGGAGAGATAAACGCGACAGACGCACAAAAGAGGAAACTCAAAAAGGGGGTGGAGAAGCTTGGAGGAGAACGCCGAGTCAAAGAAGCTGCCCTAGAAAGAATAGACGCTCTAGTTGAGGAATATTTTGCTTGGTGTGATGAGAATAGGGAGAATATTGATATAGTTTCACTGCCCTACCTTCCAGTAGATTCGGGTCTGAGGTGGGAGTCTCTCTTATCAAAACACGATTTAAGAGAGAAGGGGATGCTCACGATTACAAATCTAGACGAATTAAAAATCTATATTCCCAGGTTTCGTTTTTTAGCAATCAGTAAGGAAGTAAAGGATAAGACCCTAAGATCCCAAATTACGCCCCTCATGCCCCTCCTGAGAGTTTATAAGTGCTTACTGCATGGATGGGGTAGGGGAGATAAGGAGTCTGCCCTTACAGGGCTGTTTCACTCTGTCTCTTGTGGGAGTTGGTTAGCGAACACTAGATTCGGCTCAACGTACCAATATGTAGGTAGTTCAAAAATAATACATCACAACAAAGGAGAAGACCGTAAACAGATCAGAAAACAACTAAAGACTCAGTGCCTCTCCTTCGCCATAGACTTTGATAAGTTCTTAGAGGGAGATCCAGACACAGTGAATCTATGGTCTGCGTTTCAATGGGCCGCGTATGCTCAAGACCTCTCTTTTATTTCGGGGTATTGGGGAAAACAAGAACCTACAAACACCTCAGAACTCACAGGAAAATCGGATAAAAACGGAGTTGAGAGAGCTCCACAAAAAACATCTCTTGCCAGTGGAGAAGCGGGTGTGGGATATTTGAGGGATTGCAATTCATGTTATTTGAGTAGTCAATGCCCTGCGTTTTCTCAGGACGCAAACTGCTCTATTTCTACAAGACCCAAGGTCGATACTCCAGAGGATTTACAGGATCTCCTTAATCGAGTAATACAGATACAAGGAGAGCGCGTACTCTTTGCCGCATTTGCAGAGAAGACGCAGAACATGGGATTAAACCCAGAGGTTTCTAAGGAGATGGCTTCGCTGACTCAGGTAATAAAGGACAGTAAGGAAATATTGTCTCCAACGAGTGACGAGGTGACGATTAAGGCCAAGGGGAGTGGTATTATTTCAACATTATTCGGGGGTTATGGGAGATCGGGCAGCGGTACAAAACCCTCCCAATCTGAGCGTATTATAGACGTATCCCCTTTAGACGAGGACATATAGAGGATATATGAGTCATTTCAAAAATTCGTTGGGGGAGTTGGTGTATCTCCGATCATATGCTCGGTGGCTTCCAAGCCAGGGTCGAAGGGAGAATTGGACTGAGACTGTTGATCGTGCTTACGACTTTCTTGTTTCAAACCAACCGATCCCAGAAGAGGTCAAGGAGGAGATCTATGATGCAATATATCATCAGGATGTCATGCCCTCTATGCGTTCTTTATGGGCTTCTGGTGAGTTTGCGGCTAAAGATAATACTGCGATATATAATTGTTCGTTTCTCCCCATTGACAACCTAAAAGC
>TARA_R110000824_G_scaffold264475_1_pt1 | contig 15641 bp, 13 predicted proteins | sample TARA_R110000824 | Tara Oceans TARA_R110000824 (sample SAMEA4397747) | marine metagenome | biome: Polar Biome; feature: [MES] marine water layer (ENVO:01000295) within the mesopelagic zone...; material: water (ENVO:00002006), including particulate matter (ENVO:01000060) such...
AATATATTTTATTTTAGATTAAATCTTTTTTTAAAATCTCGTAATGATCCTTTAAATGTGGGCTTATTCCACAATATGTAACGTGAAAGACTGCCTGGCGTCATATAACTCTCCCAGTTTTCTCTTTTCCTATGACGATCCAGGTATCGCTGTTTCCTCGCTTTATCTCCATGTATCGTAAAATCACTCATACCACCTGATCCAAAATGTGTAGTCTTTATCTTCTTACCGTCTTTACTAAATACAGCGGTGTATTTCTTTTTAGGATTTTTAGCAGTACTTATCACCACACTAACACTCATTTATATTCTATTTAATATTTTTTTTAGGTTTCTTTTTTTTTAAATGTATTTTATCTATCTTATACGCTTTTGATTTTGGATTTACAGACGCATACACACGAGCATACGCCCACTGCTCTGGTGACGTAACTTGTGGTCTCACGCTCTGGGGATTGCTCTTATAAGCTCCTTTTCCTTTCTCAAAAATGATTTTTATTCCTTTTAATTCATACCCTGTTAATCTTGATATATCTTTTAATGAGTTGGGTTGTGATAGAGGTTGTTTATATTTCTTATTAAACTGCTGTTTATATGTTACCATTTATATATATGTAGAAATTATATCCATTTGTGAAATCTTAAAACAAAAGATTATATCCATTTGTGGTTCATTATAGTGAATTATCCACAAATGGGTATTTATAAATACGTAATTATAGAAAACAAGACATATGAGATATCTTGTTTTAAGTTTTTTTATATATTGTATAGTTATATAATGATAGATACATTTATATTAAGATTTTTCATAATGATATTAAGGCTCATGAATATATTTTATCCTAATCAGAAACAGTTATCCCAGTAGTCACTCTCTCCTAAACGTGGTTTATAATTATCTATTTGAGATCTTTGTGGTGTATTACGACTTATTGCAGTCGCCAGTTTTAGTCGGTGTTCTGCTTCTTTCTCTTCTTGTTCTTTCTTTATTCTCTTTTTATATTGTCGTGCTCTTTCATAACTCATGACTGCTTCTTGTTGTGCTTTTAAAAGATCTGCTTTTGTATATTGTCCTGTCGGTTCAGTACGTACTGGTGCTGGTTCGGGCTTCGGTTTGGGTGGTGGTTTATATTCCTGGACTTCTTCTATAACCTCCTTTACTCTTGGTGGTCGTTTGTCTCCATTTACTTCTGCTCTCAATTGCTCCAATTCATTCTTCTTTTTCATTTTATGTAACTCTTTGATTTCTGCTTTCTCCCTGGCGTTACGTCTCCTTGTTTCTAATGCTTTACCTCTTGCTTGTTTTAACTTTTCTTTATGTTCTTCACTCATGGGAGGTCTTTTCTTTTTTACTTTCATTTTGTCTTGTTTGGGAGTTTCAGTCATAGTAGGCTCCGTAGGTGAAGGTGCGAAATCTTTAAATATATCTTCCTGTTTTATCTGTTGTTTAGGTGACGGCGGTAATTCTTCCTCAACGTCTTCTGTATCGTGTGGTACTTCACTCATATTTATAGTAGGCATTAAATCCATTATATTCTTTTATATATTTACTCTTATTTTGTTTTGATTTGTATAATTTTAATAAAAAAGGATTTCCATTTTTCTCATGGTGAAATAGTGGGCTCCTTTGAGGTATTGGTTTTTAGTGTTGGGTCTCTTTCACATTGCAAGCAACAACATTTAATATTTTTACATTTAGATTTTTGTATTGTGAGTAGGAGACTGGTGATTATACCACCTACAACTCCTAAAAATACACCGAGCTCTGCGAGTGTAAATGTCTCCATATATTTTATTAATTATCAATATATTTATTTTATATTCATAATTTTTATTTTATCAAAAATAAGTGTAGAAAAAGGTAATTTATTTTACAAGAGGATTACGTGATAACTAATTTAAATTCGTTTTAGTTTTATCATGTGTTTTTTGAGTTATGAGGTATATACTCATATTAAGTTCTCGTGAGCATAGTAGCACTTTGTCTAAAATGAAGGCATATGATAGTAGTACCATTTAATACCCTCGCAAGTCTCTCTCTACTATCTACGATAGAAATATCAAACTCATTTATATATAACTCCTCTGTATTGGCGAGGTTGAGATATACTCGTTCCCCAGGCTCAAAATACAAACCTGATCCTGTGTCTCTTCCGCTCATATCAAAACGTGGTAACGTATAGATTATTTTACTCGGTCTCCCTATACCTGCATTAAAAGATCTCTGTGAGAAATTATTTAATCTTACAAATAAATTGGTTTGTGATCCTAAATTAGGTACGGCGTCACTACCATAAGTATAAACATTACCAATAATTGTAGGGGGTTTAGCGGTTGTAGTTAATAGATCCTGTGAAAATCCTAACACTTCACGAGCATTAGCGAGAGGTGTAGGATCATATGCAGTAGGAGTTCCCAGCATAGCATTATATGAGAAACCAGCAAGTTTATTTTTACTCATAGTATTTCTCTCTACATAAAACTTATCTCTCGGGGCTACCTCTCCACCTCCCATAATATACATGTATCTACTCTCCAACTGTTCTAATGTTCCCTCACTACCTGACTCACGCATACGCTGGACGTAATCACTACTACTACTCCCATACTTCACACCTTTTGTGATATTTCTACCACCATATTTACTACAATCAAAATAATACTTACCACCACCACCGTTGTCCGCCGTAGCGTTAAGATACATTTGAGGATATAAATTGTAAGTAGCGGTAGAGATAGATTTAGGCACGTGCTGTCTGTATGATTTAACGTCACTAACGTTAGAGGCGTCATATAGTGTATCCCATTCAGTCCCTGTCGTCTGTGTCGTGGAGCATAGAAGTAACCACGTACCATAGGATCCTCCGTTGTTGCTGTCCCCAGCACCTGCGGTGGTTGTATCCTTTGTTCCGGTGTGATACCAAAACTTAACAGTCTCTCCTATGATCTGTATTTTAAACTGATTTATTTTTTCAGTATTAGTGCTCATGTTGTATCTCTCGGTCTGAAACGGAGCCTCTGGTTTTTTACCACCAGTCGTAGCCCAACCATAATACTCAATCTCTCTCATTTCATAAATTACGTCCTGTTCAGGACCGTCAGCATTTTGACTAAAACTACTCTGTCCTACCCACAATCTATGTCCTGCGTCAGTTATACCCTTCTCTATACGTATGACGTAATCCATAAACTGCATATTACCTGCTCCGTCCTGTGTAGGTAATCCGTCACCAGTATCGTCAAAATATGTGGGATCTCCAAGATTACCTCCTTCCACTGTTCTTGTTAATCCCATAGCACAATCTACCTCAATCTCATTAGAAGATCCACCATACGTAAATAAACCGTCAAGATCCCACCTAACCTCACCGTTATGGTGAGAAAGTGGTACGTCTGTTGCGACCATAAGTGCCTCTATTAATTGGGTATCACGGTCGTCATTTCTACTCGTTGCTCTTATGTTATTACCTGATACGCTCATAACAAGTGAGCCGTTATCGTCTGCGTCCTCGGTTTCATATCTTGATTTCCATTTATCTACACCAGGTATGTAGCTCGTACTCCCCATATCACCTCTCCCCTGATAAGATAAATTAAAACCGTCAAAATCATTATTACTATCAAGTTTAACAGTGCAGTCCTGTAACCCAAAGAAGTCAGGGTGAGGTATTCCTTCATTCATAGCAGTACCTACTCTATCGGCGAATAGTTGGTGTGTTACTTCTTCCGCAAAATTACTCACAGGTCTTATCCTACACATGATAGGTATTTGTGTTGTATCTGTTTGTAATATTGCAGGATCAACGGCAGGATCAACAAGATCGTCTCCATATGTTTGATAAAATAGTTGTGTGCCGTCAAGAGTTATGGTATCAATATTTTTATTTACCTTGATACTCTGTAACGCAACCTCACTATTAGGGGGGATACGTAACGTCTCTTTTAATGCGTTGTGAAATGAGTAAGGCTTCTCCCACTCGCTGTCGGTAGTCTCCTCCTTTACTTCTAACTGATTACTCAATATTACTAAACTCATTATTTTTATAATTTATTAAATATTATTTTTTTATAAGTTAAATTATAAAAAATATGAGTTTGGTAGAAGAAAACGAAATGACGCCAGGAGAAGAAAGTATCTCATTATCACAAGATCCCATACAATCCAGTATCATAGAGAAGAAGGTAACCAAAGCAAAAAAAGAGTTTAGAAACGAGAAAGGTAAGAGGTGGCAGAAGATCTTTGATTTTGATAAGACTGATATGAGCCCAGCACAGGTGAAAGCGGAGCAGGATAAGAGACGTAAAAAAGTGCGTGCGTCCAGAGGCAAACTTGGTAAGGTTACTAAAAAGGATCTTGGTAAATATTAAAACAAGAAATCTCATTATACCCAGTTGTACTTTTTTCACTATTATAAATCACAAATGGATATAATATTCTTGTTTTAAGTTTTCTCAAATATTTCCTCATATACCCCTCATATTTAAAAATCACATGATAAAAGTGATTGCGAATTTAAATCATTTAACACGTAAGTATCGTGTAAAAAAATTGTGTAAAAATTAGATTAAAAAATGAATTAAGGATAATAAATACCTTGTTCGTAAATACTATTAAATGAAACCTTCTTTTTTTTAGATCGCACTGCACGACAATAACAACATAAACAAATATATTTTATATAACAACAATAACATATCATATCCTTTAATACACTATTTTAGAATATAATTTAGATTTTTGTATGAAAGCACCGTCCTGAAACGCTTTCATACTATCGGTATATATATCCTGGCTCTCCATGATCTTATCCATATTTAGACTATACCTGGTAACTGATTTAACACCTTCCTCCGTGGTTTGTGTGGATTTCTTACTCACCATAATATCAGCACCAAAGATATTTTTATACATTTTAACTATTAACTGCTGGGCGATCTTGGGATCCTCAAAGGATAACTTTTTCTTTTTATTTCTATCTGTAAATACTACACGGTACTCGTCTAATAATTTATCACTTTTAGCCTCGTCCATACCACTACAATCAGGATCAAGGTTGTACCCTTCTATACCGACGGTTTTTAAAACCTTTTTGAGATATAATATCTTAAAATCACATGACGCACCCTTCTTGCAGTTATAGTCTTTTTTCTCTTCTAATTTTTTAAGGATTTCACTATCCTCCTTAAAGAAAAACTTACAGATCCTAAAATGATTGGTGATCTTGTGATTATCTATTAATATTTTTTCATAATCCCCTACCTTATCAGGTTGTATGTTAAGGAGTTTTATATTGTTCTGTATGTATTTAGGATATACAGAATTGTCTATGAGTTCGTCTTTGTTTTTGGAGAGCCACAGGTCACCTTTTTCACCTGACCCATAGAGAGATATTAATTTCACAACTTCTTCTATTTCGTCATGGTAGTTTCCCAGTTGTTCTTTTAGAGAGTTATGGAGAGTATTAGTTTTGATTTTCTCCTCAATATCCTCACACTCCATAAAGGTTTTAAGGGATTGTTTTAATGATTGCCTTTCGTCCTGTAACCAGCCTCGTATCTCCATAAAATTACTATCAGTCCATTCCTTTATCTTGGGTTCTTCTTCTTCTTTAAACATTTCCTTTAATGCGTCCTGCTTGTACTTCTTTACTTCTTTGGATTTTGATTGTAATGAGTTGCTCGTGGTTTCTCTGTGTATATCAACATTAAATCCCTGCTCTCGTAAGAGGTTTAAGAAGTGACTAAACTTGTTAGTATTAAAACAATCCATAACGTACATGTGGTGAGCCAGTAACTCTTTGTATTTTTTGGTTTCGTCTTCACTACACAATAACTCGGCACTTGCGAGAGCAGTACTATCTGCATTATTCTCAACGTTATTTAACTGATCTAATACCTCTTCTTTATTTTCATATTTGTATAAACCGTGTGATTTTCTACCAAAGAAATACACTAACTCTGTAATACTACGACACCGATTTGCTTGTTGTATCATAGCGAGTGGAGAGATAGTGTGTTCCTTCATAACACAATAAACAGGGCGAGCCATAACACTATCTAAACCATATACGATCTTTGGAGAGAAAATTACAAAATCCCAAGCGTCAAGGTCTATATCCTCCATGGTCTCGCTGGTAAATATACCAATTCTTTTATCTCTACCGAGTTCATGGTGTATAACGTCACATACATTTTTACTATCACAACATACCATAAATGGATCATTTGCTGTTAGTTTCTTCTGTAACTCCAATACTAAATCTTCATTATCATATACCTCTCGGGCTTTAATACCACCATTTTTACCGTTGTGTTTGTAGTCATTCTCAATGTAGGTACTTGCACCACCGATACCTAATTGTTTTAAGAATAATAGTGAAGTATCACTAATGTGAGCGTCGGTCATGATAACCTGTTCCGCACCAATTATGATCCTCTCCAACATACGCTTTACTGTAATACGTTTATCGTCAAGGTTAGGACAATCAATAAAATACTCAATTAAGGAGTTAAACTCGTCAAGGTAAATGGTGTAAGCATTCCAACAATCCTCGCACCACCCAGCGAGCTTGTTAAGACTATCTATTTGTATTACAATATTTTCACCCTCCATTCTCCATAGATCCCGTACTTCGTCTCTAAACCAGTAACAATCTATATCGGATTTTTTAAATACTACGGTCTGTTCCTTACCTAATGATAATCGTGAAACAATAGAAATAAAACATTTTTCAGGGTGTAACTTAAAATAATTTTTCATAGCAGTCGTCTTACCTGTGCCTGTATCACTTTTAACAATTACTAATTTATACTGTAACTCACCAAACTCATTACCCTGAAATTGTTGGATAAAAGAGCCTGGTGTATCACCGTCTAAATACCTCTGATCTTTTATTATTTTATCAGGTTTAGTGGTGTGATTATTAGTAGGTTTATACATGTAGTACCCAAGAAAATCTTTTATCGCCTTCGTCATATAATCATTATATAAAATACAATCCTTAACAAGATCGTATAATTCACGATTTTCTTTCTTTAACCAATTATCGTGGGAGTATTCTGTATCTACGTCTTTAAACTCCATAACAGATTTATAGTATTCGCTACGGGCTTCTCTATATGTTTTATCAGTATTGTACTTATCATTCGCCTTTATGATTGCAGGGTCAAGTGTTTCCTCCATAAAACCACTTTCACGTAAGATAAAAGGTAACGTATTTACTGCTTTATATTCCACACTATTCCACATATCCTCGCTGTGAATACCCCAGGAGCTGGACGCTTTTAGGTGTTTAGGATCTAATTTAGTTTTACATATTTCCTCAAAATATTCTCTCTTATTCATGGTCTTTAAACAAGTTGCTATAATTAAGAAGTCGTCGTACTCCTCGTAGAAACAGTTATCTAATGTATCAAAGATTTTACGGAGGATAGTATCACTAAAACTGTAATTATAAACAGATAAATCTACCTCGTTCTGGTATGATAATTGTTTTTTACATACAGGATTTAATATATCACCATTTTTATCTTTAATAACTTTATCTGTTACTTTACGTGACTGTTTGTAGAGATTAGATAAAATCCAATCTTTTAATTCAGGAGGGCATGTAACCACTTCTGTATCTTTAATTACTTTATATTCTTTGATTTGTTGAGGAGACCAAATAGACGAGCCAGGTGCGACTGCATATGATCCATTAGATCTTATATCTATTTCATGTTTAGCACATATTGTTGTCTTAATATCATTATCATACTTAAAATATAGGTGTTCTCCACCACTACCAGTTTTTACAGTTAGAGTGTTAAAATACTCTACATAATCCTCACCAAAACGCTTAATAAACTCACTACTCTCCTCACCTTTGAGTTTGTATAAATCCATATCCAGTACAAAACATTTATTTACAAGACCACATGGGATACCAAAGTTAATACCAGTTTTGTTGATATTCTTTTCACGGATAAACTCAAAGGATCTCATTTTCCATTTGTATCTATTTACTTTATTCCATTCTCCGTTCTTTGCAGGGAGCTTGGAGTTATGCCCCAATAAAAAGGATTTCCACATTCTATGTTTAGAAGTAGATAATTTGTTGGATTCATTAAAAGCAGAAAGTTTGGGGGTGGTTGATTGAGAAATAGAGGACATTGTTTTATATACTTAAATATTTAATTATTTGGGATTTAAAACGCACCAAATATATTGATCCCTCTTGGTAAAAGGATAATTGTTTAATCTAATATTATGATTTACAGTATGCTTATGGAGAGAGTTTAATTTCTCCGCAGTTTTTAAAAGGTTAAAACAAGAAATCTCATTATACCCATTTGTGGATAATTCACTATAATAGATCACAAATGGATATAATATTCTTGTTTTAAGTTTTCACAAATGGATATAATCAAAAATAGTCAAAAATAGCCCAAAACTGCAATATTTCCTCATGTATCCCTCATAATTAAAAAACACTACGATAAAAGTTATTTATAATTTAAAATATTTATACTGTAACCTCTCTATTATTTCTTCTTAATACTCTGTAATATTTCCTCAATAATATTAGGATCCATTTTCTTTTGCTTTTGTATCTTATAAATTACACAGCAATTGTCTCCAACTTGTGCGAGTGATCCGTCAGGCTCATGTATTGAGGTTGTAATATTATTTATATTGAGTGGTTTTGTTATCGTAAATTGCATGTCACTACCAGAGGAGAAATAAAAATCTCCGTCCCCAGTAGTTTCCTTATTGACTACGGCGATAACAGGGAGAGAAATACCACCACCTCTACCTCTACCATATATATCATTACCACCATAATATTTATTATCAATAATTATATCACTACGTATGGTATAGTAAGATTGTATCATTTTTTTTGGTAGTTCCTGTGCTACTGCTTCTATACTCTGCGTATTTTCCACAATATTTGGTGTAAATTGCTGGGCTCCTGCTGGGATTTGGTATCCCCACGTACCTGTCCCATATCCAGCGTTAGAAGGTAACCATTTACTCGTAGGTATCTGTGACGTATATTGTGTGGCGTTGTATCTATTCATTACGTAATTAATTACCTCTGTCGCTACTACGTCACTATTTGTAGTGATCCACCTATCCTGATTATAAATATTTTTAAATGTAAGACGTGATAGGTGATTGTTTGTAATATCAATAGTTTTAGGATTATACTGCTCATATGAAAATCCTAAAATACCTAATAAACTCTCTCCCCACAACTCCTCTGTATAAGTATCACCTAAATTAAAAAATACACCACCCATACTATCTGTTAATGTGAATTCGGTAAGACGAGGATTTAAAAATGATTGTGGTTCTGTATTGGGGAGCCATTTACCTGCTCCTGATCCCTCTGCGTCAAGAGTAAAATAATAAGGAGAAACAAAACTGGCGTCTTTCGCTGGGTGTCCGCTGGGGTCTGCTTTTGACCCATACTCCCATAAACCTAATATATCATAAGGTGTATAGTCGGGAGCCCAAGTCCATTTACGTAATACCTTATTAATTTTATATACCTCCTCATTTGCAGTTGTAGATATTGGATTTACTGTACTATCTCCTGCGTTATATAGTTGTCCCTTTCTCTCGGGCTCATGTAGATAAGACCAACTAAAATGACCGTTGGTTAAGAATGATAAAGCACTATTAGAAGCACCTACATACATTTTACTTAACATTGCACTTGTGGAGAGAAAACATGGTTGCTCTCTAAACGCTGTCGTCTTACCTGCTCCCGCCTCATACTGTCTTGTCGCACCATTTGTTACATGAGTACTCGCAATCCCATTTACTCCTGCGAGTTCTCCGTCGTAATCGTATTGGAGATATCCATTCCATAACATAATAAACTGTGAGCTGTATGCGGTGAAGTGACAGTCCCAACCCAGTAACTGTGTCCCAGCATTCCAAGGATCTGCTCCTGAAATCCAAGAGGCAACACCTCCTGATAGTTCAGGGTGTATCACTATATATCTTTTACCGTCAGCAAGTATATCAGAGAAAGTTGCGTATCCATAACATAAAAAGTCGTTGGATTGTCCTGTATCATATGTATTTATCTTACTCCTATCACAGTAAAAAAATAAAGGTAAAGAATATAAATCCACAGGTGTTAATTTATCACTATTGTCTTTATTATATCCGTCGTCACCGATTACGTCTTGGTAGTAATCAGCACCTCCAATTGTTAATTTTTTAGTGATAGTCTGCTGGTTAGTATGTAAAAAAGCAAGATTATCAAAATCCCTGGTTAATGTGTTACCATTTCCGTCACCATACGTCTTATAATCGTCAGGCATTCCTGTAAATAATTCAGGATACTTACCCTGGGCTATGAATAGATCTCTCAATAATACTAAATTAGCGTCAGTATATTCCCATGAGGTTATTATAGGTTCAGTTAAAGCGTTACCTTGATTTAAAGAGTTCTGTATCTGTGAATATTCACCCAAATATCTTATATCAGTTTCTGTACCAGCACTTACATACGTCTCTACTGCTTCGGCACAGGCTCTCCCTGTGATAGTTATTTCAGGTCTCTTGCAACCTATGTACTGATATGATTGCTCATATAATACTGCGTCTTTTACTGTCTGCGTGACTGTGGTATCTGTTTGATCTAAAAATGCCGTATATTGTGCGATACCAAATGTATTTATACAAGCACAATTTATCGCTTTATATGTAGCAGTATCGGTTGTCTCTGTAATAACTCTTTTAATATTTGTATTAGATCCTGGATCACCTACATAATGTTTTACTGGTTCTTGATTACTCTGTAATTGTTCTGTAACTTTTGAGGCGATATTCTGTGGTGAATTAAAACCTTTATCTACTTTTATCGTGTTAAGGGTTGTAAATATATCATATTTTCTCATAGAGGGTGAGTTACGTGTCCTCCCCTGAAAAGAAAGGAGATATTTATTTGTATCATATTCTATATCTACAATCGTCATATCTCTAACCAATATCGTATATTTTTCCGCAGTGGTCTTTGGTATAAATCCTTCATGTTGGTTGTTAGCTCCTGTTTTAGTTTTCCACGGGAGCTGTTTGTAATCTCCTGAATAAATACAGTTACGGTTACTCATTACAACACCACACGCACCATTATCAGCAGGATCACCTGCCGTGTCTTTCCCCTCAATATTATAATTAAAAGGTTGTGAATGTTGTTTAGACCATATTGTAGTCTTTGGAGTTTTACTATCTAAATTGGTGTCGCTACTAATAAACCTACGAGGTAAAAAAGCATACTGCTCACAGTTTGTGGATCGGTAGTAGTATTGTTGTATATTCACCTCGTCGTCACGTAACATTTTATCAACATGTTTTAAATTGTTATGTATCACCTGTCGCCTCTCTAATGTTTTAAATATTGGATATAAAATATCACCATTTGTATCTAAAATATCTATACTTCTATCTATTCCCTCTTTTTCGTCTGCTGTAAAATAAAATCTTTTAGTATCTGTTCCTATCTCTCTACCTTCTATCTCTATGGTATCACTACCACAACCTCTCTCATTAATAAAACTATACTCAACACTAACTGTATCACCTTCATTTAATGTGATATTAGATCCGATTTTATTTGTAAAAACTGCATTCTCACTATTAATATCCGTACCTCCAACAGATTGTTTTTTGTTACATTCTACAATCTGTATATCTGTGTAATCCATATTTATAATATGAATATATAAAAAAAATATATCTTAAAAAATTAAATGTAAAAGAAATTGAGAGCCCTTAAACTTCCACCATAATTGTATCACCTTTAATCACCAGTTTTCTCAAATGAAAAATAAAGTTTTTCCAGAGAAGATTTACAGACGGTTGAGTAGCAGGTGTAGTCCCTTCATATTTAAGATTGAGACGGCATGTTCTACCACGACCGTCAAATACAGCATTATCACTATGAGCCAGCATTCTACCGATTACAAAATTGCGGTTATATTCAGAGAAGTTCTGGACTGAAATACCTGCGGACACGAGTGCTTTTTCCAACTCAATTAAATAATTTGCGTCTATCCCTCCCTGTTTATTTGTAGTTTTTAAGGTAGATATATCACGTGACGGCACTTGACGACCATTTAACCAAAAGGAGTATCCCGTAAGACAGTTGGAGCAACCTTCTAATCCTGTACGGTTACTCTTTAAAATACCGTCCTCAACGAAACCAGCCCCTGCGTCATGATCCTGCGTTTGTAGGTAAGTCCCACCAGCACACGCCTGAATATTCGCTTCATATATTTTTGCGTCAGTAGGGACACACAGGATTGATTTACAGCGTGCGTAATCAAGATTTAACGGTATGGTCGCTTGGACGTCACTTGCAAGAGTGGAGTGGGTTTGGACGGCGACAGAAGGGATATCAAACTCAACAACTCCTCCCTCCTTAACACGATTAATCATGGAGGTTTCATAGTCTTTATCCATTTGGATTTGGTGGATAATCATTTCACAATTAGAGACCTCATATGAAGGAGACCACGTCGTACCTACTGCATACTGTCCCTGTAAGCAACTTTCACTATACACAAACCATTCGTCTTTAACAACGTCGTCGGCACTTGTGAGCTTAACACCTGTATTTTTTAACTCTAACTCAATATTTGGTGAGTCAAACTTAATGCTCTCTATTATGAGCTGTTTATCGGTTACAGTAGTAGTCGCACCAGCGTCACTTAATTTACCCAGGTTAATTGCCTCTCCAACTACGAAAGGACACTGCCCTGGTGATACAACAGAATTATCAACCGTAAGGAAAATCTGATCTGTGGAAGCCCCACCCGATTTAGTCCATTTAGTCCCTGCTTTATCTATGCCCTGGAAACGAGGATTTAAGAGAGGTCTGCGGTCTTTAACTACACTATCCAACTGACGGAAAGTGTTACGGATCTCCGAGAGGGTGAATTCGCAATACACACCATTTGTTAAAAGACATGGGAAAATCTTATCACTATTTGAGAATACCCCTGAATGGATTGGGATAGTGATTTTTGCGGTGATAAACTCGGGAGCAGTTGTGAGATTATCTTGTAGTTTTTTACCTGCTTCTGTACCCGGAGCGGTCATAAACGGAGTTCTAATAAAATCATTATTAATACTCTTGGTAGTCCCCTGGTTACCAGCAGTATCAGGACACCACGCACCTGCTCCCTCAACCAAGGCTCGTTTATTCTGTTCTGTATCAGTACGTGAATAATCATATTTAACTGCTACGTAAGAGGAATATTCAGTATTCTCCTCCAAAAGTTGCTCTCTATTACCAGCATAGATCCTCAACTGACGTATTAATGCGTTGGCTCCGATACCCTGGTCTAATGCGAGACGTGTAGCAGGGAATGTTGCGTCATTCTTAATCTTTAAATCAAACTGTAAATAACAATCTTTACCTCTGAAATATCTAACAGAAGGAGGAATATAAACACCAATCGTCTGTCCTGCCTGAAACGATAATCCATTCTCTGCACTAATTCTAACTGACGTCTGATCCATTTGGACTTTTTCTTGGGCACTAAAAAACTTACTCATATTTTATAATAGTGAATTATATAAAAATAAAGTATTAAAAAAAATGAAAAAAATGAATTAAAAGAATATCTTTTACAAATTATCCCCACCACCATGATCCAGCAACAACTGGGTCGGGGGCTGGTTTCTCTTTCTGTTTTGCTTTAATATCCAGGTATGCTTTGATATATGAGAGATCACTACGTATCTCCGAGGTTTGCCGTAGTACGGATTGTATCCCAGTGGATATGTCTTCTAACTTTTCGGCGTTGTTTTGTTTTTGAGTATGTACTTGTTTCTCCATATATACTTAAATCAATAAATTATATCCATTTGTGATTTTTTAATTTATTAGGTGTTTAACCTTTTCTAATTTATCTGGGTGCTTTTCTTTAAAGGTATCCAATTTATTATTCTTAACATAGTAAGATAAAAGTTGTTTTGCAGTATTAAACTCTTTCTCTTTTTCATATAGCTCTTTACGTTTCTCTTTATTCTTTTGATAATGTAACCGTGATCTCTCGCAACATTTCTTTTTATAATCAGGATCATGTTTTAATTTTGTTTCATATCTCTGCTTCTCCTTTTCTCTCTTACGTTTATATTGATCCACAATCTTAAATATCTTTTCATTATCATAAGTAATTATATTATCCATTTATATATACTTACATTATAAAATAATTTAGGATAAAACGCATTTAATTTTTTCGCAATATTATATCCATTTGTGAAATCTTAAAACAAGAAATCTCATTATACCCATTTGTATATTATTCACTATTATAAATCACAAATGGATATAATATATTTGTTTTAAGTTTTCTCAATATAAAAATAATTTCTACATATATATATAAAATGAGTACTGTTGATATGGATTTAAAAAATGTTATTGAGTTACGCATGATAGAAGATATACTACGTGATAAACCTAATCTCTTAAAAGTATTTCAGGAGATAGTATTAGTTAAAAATATTGAGCTCGCCCAGTACTGTTTCTCACAATATAGCGAGAGTGCAAGTGAGAGTGATAGTGAGAGTGAGAGTGAAGACGAGGAAGAGTTTAACTATCAAAATGCTTGATCGTGTTAAGGATACTGTAATCCTTATGTTTCTTTTTATTAATTGTTTTATTTAACCATATATAATATTGTATCTGTTTTATTAACTCTCTATTTTGATTGGTCGTATTTTTTATCTGTTTCTTACATAAAGTATCATGTATAATTGTTTCTTTGATTTTCATTCTTATATCTAAACATAGATTAAAGTTGTCCTGTAAAAAAAATAAAGTATTGTAATCGCTCTTATTCATAGTGTCTTTAATATGTAAAATATTTTAAATTATATTGTATTTAAACTAAAAAACAGAGTTAATCTAACATTATATACTGTATTGAGCCCATAATATACCTATTAATCAAGGTTATTACCTATTATGGTGTTAAATCATATATTAATTTTAAAATTAATATATTGTAGGGGGTATTTAGTTAGATTAACGACGTAAAACACTCATATTATATGTAAAATAATGGATTAATAAACAATTTATGAGGTATATACTCATAAATCAATATACCTCTCTATAAACCTATACGAATTTAAATTAGTTATTACGTAATCCTCTTGTAAAAATATTTACTTCTTTTTTGGTTTCACATTCGCAATTTTAAATCCTTCTTTCTTCCACGCCACACCAAACAGCACGTCATTTTTAGTCATTTTCCCATTAGGTAACACACCTGATCCAGTCCAAATCTTAACCTTCTTCTTATTCATATCCTTATCTTTCATGATAGATCCGTCAGGCATTCTGTGTGATCCCTTTGGTACAGGCTTCGCCACAGGTTTCGCCACAGGTTTCGCCACAGGTTTCTTAACTGCACGTACCTTTTTAACTGCTTCTACTCTCTTCTTTAATTCCTTATCATATCCTATCTTATCTCTCATGGCGTCTCTCTCCATTTTCTTCGCCTTCGCCATTTTCTTCTCTGCTTCTGTTTTCTTTGGGGGAGCTGGTGGTAATTTTACTGTTGGTTTTCTTTTCATTTGGATCTTTGGTACAATCTTCTTTTTATCATGATCAACTA
>TARA_R110000824_G_scaffold60012_3_pt1 | contig 15610 bp, 11 predicted proteins | sample TARA_R110000824 | Tara Oceans TARA_R110000824 (sample SAMEA4397747) | marine metagenome | biome: Polar Biome; feature: [MES] marine water layer (ENVO:01000295) within the mesopelagic zone...; material: water (ENVO:00002006), including particulate matter (ENVO:01000060) such as......
TCTTCTTCAATGACTCTATCATTTGAACCCTCTTTGCTTGCATAATATCTTCTCTTATATCCGGGACTAAATACTGGTTCAATACCTGATGAAGTTGCGGCCATTATTGAAGTAGTGCCTGTAGGAGCAATAGTCAAAATAGCACAATTTCTAATGCCATATTCCTTAATCTTAGCCCTTATTCCCTTGGTAAGAGTTTGACAAAATCCAGATTCTAAAAATTTATCTGCGTCAAATGCAGGGAATGAGCCTTTTTCAGCCGCCAAATATGTTGAAGACTCATAAGCCCTCTTTTTCATAAAATTGAATATTTGCTCTACCTTTTTTCTTCCATCGGCATTATCATATCTAACACCTAATTTAATTAGGGCATGACCTAATCCCATTATTCCCAGTCCAATCCTCCTCACAGTATGACAATTTTTTTCAATTTCTGCTAATGGATATACATTAACATCCAATACATCATCCAAAAATCTCACTCCTACAGTAACAGTATCAGCCAACATATCCCAATCCATATCTCCTGTAGAAGGGTCAATGTGTTCAACAAGATTTATGGCTCCTAAATCACAGCAACCATATTCTTCTAACCAAATTTCTCCACAAGGGTTTGTAGATATCAATGGTTTATGATACCAAATATTATTCATTTCATTAGCCAACCCAATATTTAAAATACCCGGCTCTCCCGATTCCCATGAATTTTGAACAATGAGGTCCCAAACATCTTTTGCAGGGATTCTACTCGTTTCCTTTCCACCCCATTCAAAAACTATATCTTCATTATCTCTTACTAAATCAAAAAATCCATCATCTACTAATACAGAAACATTGGCATTTTTTAGCCTTTGGTCTAATTGGTATTTAATTAAAGACTTTATTACTTCTTCAAATCCTGCACCATAAGATTCAACGATTGCATTCACCTCATCCCTCGGTAAATTAGGGAATGTATCTTGTAGAGTTGATTGGAGCGTTTCTTTAGATAATTCTACCTTGTTGAATTTTTTATGTAAGAACTCAATAATATCTGCATGGTCATACCTTAGGCATTGCATCAATGCAGTTCTCCTACCTCCACCAGCCTTTATTACTTCACCAGTTTCATTAATTACTTCCATCAACGATACTGCGCCAGTTGCTTCTCCACCTGTGCCTCTTATAGGAGTTCCCCTTGGCCTAAGGGGGCTGAAATTAATTCCTACACCACCACCAGTTCCTGAAATAATTAACATATCGGAAACTGTTTTCCCCCAACCTTCTCTACTATCTTCAGTAGGAATAACAAAACAATTTAATAATTGCCCCTTCATCCTTCCAGCCCCATACCAAATCCTGCCACCGGGAATGAATCTGTTGTGAACCATAACTTCTTTAAATCTTCCAGCCCACTTATCTTTACTTCCATTTTCTGCTATGGCTATGTGATTTGCGACCCTCTCACAAGCCTCTTCAAAGGTTTCTTCAGTGTGGATAGCATATCTTTGAGTATAAATCGTTTTAGCAAATCCTGTTGGTTGATACATAGATTCCCAACCATCGGAACAACTATTTAAGGCTTTGCAGTAGTAAGCACTATTCAAAAAATGAATCATCATTTGTAAGGCCAATATATAATAAAAAAATTAGGAACATAATTGCAAAACTCATTTAAAATCCTCCTCGAATTATTCATTAGATTCAAAAGAAATGATTCTATCAATAATAAAAACATATTGAGTGATACCATATACTGGATATGAAATTGGTTTGGGTGGTGCAGGAGGTGGGGGTGGTTTATAATTTGGATACGGATTCCTTACCCCAAATGATTGATTAACCCTACCACCCATATAAGATTCAAAGGATTCGGAAGCCCACATTGAGATATCCCAATCTTCAAAAGATTCTATAGGTCCTTGAACAATTTTTCCTTCTTTCAAAGGCAATTGTTTTTGAACCTCTTGTTTAGCAGGAATGGTTGCGAGGGCTGGCTTAGGAGGGGTTGGTGAAATGGGCTGTTTAACGGGCTTAGGAGGTGAATAGGTTTTCTTCCATATACCACTTACACAAGCCAATTCATCAGGAGTTGAAGCAGAAAGCCCCTCCACAAATACTTCCCATCCGGCTCTTTCACTATCATCCAAAGAAATCATAATATTGCCATCAGCAAATTCGGAAGTGCCATACATCTTTAGACCGGCCATATCCCACACCCTAAAGGTATTTGAAACTCCTTTAAGGATATTTAAACAAAATAGCACATCTGAATTATCCATTTCTATGTTGAAAAATTGATATTTGAATTGTAAATAATCTAATGAGCCTGTTATGGTGCTATAGTATTGTAATAAATAACCACCATTTTGAGGGTTCACCAATATGCTCATTTTTTCCGTAGATTCTTCCAACCCTTCATTTAGTAGTGGCATTATCTTTAAAGCCGCCTCTTCATATATTTTCATAAAAGCCATAATTGGAAGTTTAGGCTCCGCTTTTGGCTCAGGCTTAGGTTCTACTTTAACTATGGGTTTTTTATTAATTTTAGATTTACTTTTAGGCTCTTGTAAAATGGGATTTCCTTTGTGACCTTTAGCCTTCATGTGGTCTTGCATACCCTTCAAGGCCTTACTGGTTTTAGGGCATTGAGGGCATTTATAATTTCCCTTCCTCGGTAGTGAAGTAGTAATTTTAGGTTTAGTCTCAACCATTTCAACCATTATGGCTCCTTTGTGATTTTTCTCTCTCCTATGTTCATTAGCAGGTTTTCTTGTTTTAAATTCTGCATTACATTCAGGACAAATATATTTTTTACTAGCCATATTATCACCTCACTCCTCTCAACGCATCACTCATCTGTTCAATGCCTATGTGGGTATTACCACTAACAATATCATCCATAAGTTTTTCTTGCATTTTAATATCATTAGGATACATCACTTCACAATAATTAATGAGGATATTATTAACTTGTGAATTGAAGATTCTCCATTCGTATGAGTGTTGTTCTTCTGCATCATTAACTTGAATATCATCATCTCTTCTCATTAATGTTAAATATTCGGCTAACCTTTTTTGCCTAATCTGTTTAGCCCTACCCTTAACTTCTGCATTAATGTGTGGCAGAGTTATGCAAGAATATACATATTGAATTGGAATTGTATCCTCAAAATTTACTCCGAGAATCCACAGTTGTATTTCCCTAACCCCTCTTAGATTTGTATCCAGTAGTTCATATATTTCCTGCTCATCCTCAAGTAGTGTAGCATCAAATAATAGATTAGTAGGAGATAATTTTGAATAATTTCTAAATATGTCTACATTACAAAATATAGTTTTTACAAACTTGTTGATAATTTCAGGAGTCCACCTATTTGATTTATCTACAGCCTCTAACCAAGTTCTAATGCTGACGGTGTTAGACTCGGCATATTCTTTAGTAGAATATGTGAAATGCTCATCAGGCGATTTTGGAATTATTGATAATAGCCTTTCATCATCTAACTTCGGATTCTCAAATACCTTTTGAAGAGACTTCAATAAATCCTCAAAAGAGGTTTCCATTCTCCAATCTGGTAATGACTCCAACGATGATTTATCTATTTCATCAAATAATACACAAGTGAAGTCGTGATTCCACTTATCACCTTCTTCACCTCTCCTTTCCTCAGGTATAAATCCATACATTTCTTCATATGAGTTAAAACTCTTCACTATATTCTCAGGCATCACGCTTCTTTCCCCATCGTAATCTTCAACCATTTGATATATTTTACCTACGACATTAATAAGTCCATTTTCTTCAGTTATTGACTCTATATAAGTTAGAATAATATCAGTTAGGATTATATTTCCTTCATCATCTTTTTCCGCTTTAGAATTAATAATTATTTGTTCATAACCTATAGGTATTGGAGAATCTACCAAGGCCATTGGCCTATTTTTTTCAGGATTGTAGGGGGCAACATTTTTATCTGATGGCATATTCATTTTCTTTTTGAAATTGCCACCTCTCCAAAACCTTAACCAGTATTCTTCACTAATTTTCCCCCTTATACTACTAAAATTATTAGCATAATCGCCATCTATATAACTTCTTATGTAGCCTATTCTTTCTGCACTACCCACCTCCAAAGATTTAATAAATCTTTCTTTATCTGAAGATGGTTTTTGTTTAATGGTATTTATCCAAGATTGGTAGACATTCATATAACTCCTAATGTTGAGGTTATAATTGGTCAATAATAGTGAAGGATTTTCCTCTGCAATATTTTTAACTAATTCATCACCCATTGAAACTCTTGCATTTTCCATAATCAGTGGTAAGTAATCTTCAGATTCCTCAATAATTATATCAACCGATTCGGCAGATATATTTGGATTTTGACTAAGTTGATTCAATAATCTGGTGTATGCTACTTCATACTCTCCACCTAAATTTTGACTTATTTTCGGCCAAACTCTTAAAAGTTCATATTGTAATGCATCAGGGATGAAAGGATTTGTGGCTAAACCAACTTGGTGAATAAATCCTCCATAGGCAACTAAAGAAAGCAATTCAATATTTTCTATTTGTGAAAAATGTTCGTCAAAATCAATATCGCCAAAGTCAATGTCCATATCATCCAAAGAGTATGAACTATAATATCCTATTGCCTCACTCATAACTAATTGTGTAAAAACTAAAAATTGTTTAGGAGTTCTCAACCATGTTGCAACAATAGATAATGAGAGAGTCTCTTTAATAGAATTAAAATTTCTCAGTAGTTCATCAACTATTGCAGATGGTAAAGATTCCCTCAATTCCACAACGCTCTCCCAATCATAACTCAACTCTAATTGCCCATAATCTTTAACATCTATAGCCTTAAAAATTTGAGCATATGTTTTTGCATTAAGGAATGGGTTAATAATACTTTCACCCCTATTAGAGGGGTTCGTAAGTCTATTTAATAATTCATATTTAGGAACCTGTGGATTATTATACAACTCCTTAAAAGAACCTGCATCTCTTACATTCCTAATTAGCAATCCTACAAAATCATTACTTACGCCATCATTGTCATCAGCAGGGAATGTATTTCCTAACTTATTATATCCTAACTCAGGGAATATTTGTAACATCCTTCTAACAGTTCCTGCTGATTGTCTACTAAATATTGGATATCTAATTTCATCACCATCCACGATTGTAGAGATGTTTCTAAATCCTAAATCAGTATTCTTCAAATTCAATTCCACACCGGCAAATGAATTTAAGTATCCCCAATCATCATAATTTTGTAGGGGGAGGCATAAAGTGATGGCAAAGTGATTCCTTAATTTATTAAGGACTACATCAAAGGGTCCATCATCATTTAATCTTTTACCCCAAATTTTACTAAAGTTAGTTAATAATTTGGCATATGATTTCAATGGTAGTTTTGGTTGATAGATTAATTGCTTCATTGCCTCCATTTTAAAGATATATTTTTTAAGCAATTTTTTAGATACTGGGCTTGGGAAATCATAAAATCCTTCATTACCAATAAGGACATCAACCATCTTTACTGGATTATCCTCAGATACTGGAGTTTCTACAAAATCAGCCATAAATTGTTTAGCAATAACTTCATTGGTCATAAACTCTAAAATGTTAGCCGGAACTGTCGTCAATATAGGTGATTGATTCATACTGGTCTTTAAAATATCTAAATAACCTGTAGCCCAAATAGGCATATTTAGATTTCCTATATCATATCCTGAATGAGATTCAATAATTGCTTCGTGAGCCATATCAGTGCATAATGGACTCCTCATTAAATAGTTTAAATATGATTGATTATATCTAAGTAAATCATAATATCTCTCATCAAAAATTTCCATAGTATCTAATGTCCCAACTATCCAATCAAAATTGGCAACTGAAGAATCCATAAGGAACCTTATAATTTGAGAACCTTCGTCTATATCTAAAGCCCTCGTAAATAATCTCCTAATAGTATTCTCATATATCCATACTACAGGGTTTTGAGATAGGGCTAATAATGCTTGGGCATTTCCATAATTTAAAACATATCCTGAATCTGCATAAGATAGCCCTTCATCAGAAGCCATTGATGCTAATGCATTTGCATTTCCAACCTCTACCCTTCCTTGGCCTTTTAGGAAAATCTTTGAATCATAGCCAATTTTCATTTTGCCACCTCCTGCCTTGTCCGAATAACCTAAGTATTTGTAAGGTGTTTGGCAATTATCATAATTTAACAATCCCCTATCCTTAAGAATATTCCCAATTGCACCCAATAAGTTGAAACCCCAAGGACTTTCTCTGGGGTCTTTAGGATATACTTGGGCTTCAACACCGATATCTACTCCAATTTTTTCTCCTGATTTATATGCATCACCCCACCTTAATAGAAATCTTCCAATCTCATGCCTATACTCTTCTTCACCCTGTTTATAAACCCAAACTATGCAATTACCATATTTTATGTCTGATACTGGGCCTTCCGCATAACAACCATCCCAATTTTCACATGAAGCATTCCTCTCACTCCACTTTCTCCCAGTAGATTTAGTAAGCATTTCAAATGGGTCGGTAGTAATCCACAACATATAGTTCCCTCCAGCAGATACTGGCCAAGTGACACCTCCCGCCTTTCCTTCCGAAGGAGGCTTAATTCTGTTTAGCCTTTTTAGTAATGCCTTGCCTTTGATTTTCTTTAAAATTGCTGAAACTGATATCTTCTTATAAGTCTCTACCAAACTTTCTTCATTAACTTCTTCTTGAGTTTGTGGTAAATCCATAATGGACAATAACTTTGACACGGCACTTTCGCCTTCTTCTTCTAATACGGTGTTATATTCATCCACTATTTCTCCCAGTATTGATTGAATGTAACCAATGTGAGGTCTTAGCACATTCCCATGTTTTGACATCACTATGCCAATTCCTCTTTTTGTCATTAATGTTTCACCCCTAATATCTATGTAATTCAATATTTCATACCTAACTATATCTTCTATTTGCTTATCATCCTCAATTTTAGCCTTAATTACCTCAGGCTCATAAACTAAATAATGTAAAAAATCAGTATTCTCAATACCTAATGGGAATGTATATTCAATAGGGTCCATATCTCCAGTAGCATTAACTTGAGTAATCGCTTCTTTATTAGTTAATGGGTCATAAGTAGATAGAAACTCATCCTCTTTTATCAATTCGCAAAATCTTAATAAAGTCCTCAATCTTTCTTTGAGAGTCTCTTCATCAGCCGCCTCAACATCATATTTACCAGTGATTTTTTCAAAAACATTCCAACCATTTTTGGTAGGTTTATTAAAATTTTTCAACCTATATAATAATGCTTCGGGTAATTGTTCAGTCATCCTATTGATATTCCCTGAAGCAGTATTTCCTGAGGGCATCTTGATTGTTCTTTGCTTTGGGTCATCATAGTCGTGGTCATAATATCTGTAAATACTTGATTTAGGGTCGTGTTCAAATTTTAAAAATCTCTTCTTTAATTCCTTAAACCATATTTGGGATTTCTCATCAATTGACTTGTCTTTATTCTTCCCCCAATCATAATCTTTGCTATCTGGAAAAATCTCTTTTGAAGATTCTCTTTTTGTATATGTTATAGAATCTCCTGAAGCCATAATTTTATAAAAGCATTCCTACTATTTAATGCTTTTTATTTTTATTTTCTGGTAGGTGCAGGATTTTTAAGCCTATAATATTGAATAAACTCTTTACTCCTTTGTTTTCTTAATTCTTTGGCCTTTCTTAAAACTGCGGAATCTCTTGAATTGACTAATACATAGTAAATGTAGGCAATAGGGATATTTTCAAAATCTAATATGGTTTTTTGTAGTGCAGGTAAATCATTTAATCCAACATCATAGATTTCCATTTCCTTTATATCTTCTAATGATTCTGCAATAGATAAGTTCAATATTTTTTCAGTAGGTCTAATATTTTTCAAACCACTAAAATGCCCTGCCCTACTTCTCATCAAAAATGATAAATTATCATTAATTAAGTCTACAGTCCATAAGTTTAAATCATCTATCACCGAAAATAGTTGTGAGAGAGATAATTCATAATTTTTCATGTTCCTATAGTTTTCTAAATCTTCTATGAGTTTTGAAATGTCCCTACCCCTTTCTATATAAGATGCTAAAATTTCATTAACCTGTTTTTGATTAATATCAAATCTCCACTCAGGGATATTTTCACCTTTGGTTTGAACTTCAATATCTTGTATAACTACAATATTATCTATGTTCCATCTTGAGGCCTTAACTATGTTTTCTTCACCATCATCTCCGGTTTGTATTGTATCCTCACCCCTTTCAGATTCAGGAATATAATCAAAAAATTCATTAATAGGGTAGTTTTGAGAAACTTCTGTAGATTTCCTTACATCTCCCTCCCAATGCTCTTTAACCCCTTCTACGAAAACAGTATCTTCATCTATCTTTTTTAGGGTGTCTAACTTCCACAACTCATTTTTAAAATGCTCATCGGCGTGTTCATAAAACTTAATCACCATTACCTTACCATTAGGCATTATGGGGTAATCCGCAATAGGTTCAGTAAATAGATTTTTTGATTGAATTTGTGAAAACTTGCCTTTCTTTATATTTCCAGCCCTCCAAAATTTAGCATAGGAGTTTTCAGTTATAAATTTGATTATTGATTTCCTTAAAGTCATACCTTTGTTAGCCTCCAACAAATTTGGGCAAGAAGTTCTAAATTTATCAAATAATCTATTAGGATTTTCCAAGAGAGGGATATTCAATACCTTCCAAACATTATTCCATAACTTTGCATAGGAGGCATCACTCAATCCTAAATTAGTCATTACCTTAGAAGGGTATGTGCTATATAATTTCATCAAAGTTTTCATATATGTATTGGGATTTTGAGCCACACTATTGCCCAGTTCCAATGGTGATTCAGAATATATTGAATCCAAAATTTTAGGATTTGTATTTGTGTTTTTGGAAAGACATTCCAAAACTGTAAAATAGTCTTCTTCATAAGAGCCTTCATAATCTATAGAAATTTTTAACCAATCATCATATAGTAATTTTTGAAACTCTATTGGCAAATAAGGATTCTTACAAAGACCTCCTACTCCAGTAGGTGTCCCTATTGAAGCATCGTTTAATATATTAATGTTTTCTATAGACTCATATAATTCAAATAAGTCTGTAGGGGGTGGGGATAATCTACCATTGCCCAAATAGAGATTTTTGAATGCTTTTCTATAGACTAAATCTATATATTGGTAGAATTGTGCCTCACTCCTTAGCCACATAGCAACTTCACCCCACCCAATGTTTTGTATATAGTCTTCATTAGACAAAACTGCTTTAACAAAACTAATGGGATATTCATCCCTCATCATAAGATTATTAGTATTATCTGCCACTACTGAAGACTGAGGGATGAACTCTACACCTATGTTATTTAACGACCCCTCTTTCAAACAATTGATAAAATTACCCTCATTAAAAAAACTTTGATTGAATGGGAGGTCTCTATCATATACTCCATAAGGATATCTCAACAAAGTTTCAGGCTCAAGTCCCAAACCTCTCCTCCTTCTCCAAATCCAATTATAACATTTTTGATTTCTGGTATTATTTACTACTTGAGAAGTATCAATTTGTTTTTTATAGAGGTATGGTTTAAGGATATCTAATAGTAAAGGGGATTGCCTTGAAGTAATAAATGTGAATCTAATATAACTGGAAAAACTAAAGCCGTCAAAATCACCATGACCCCATGAATCTTTTACATCCAATGGCAATATATATGCATACATACACTTCATAATAATTTGATATGAACTATCATGTTCAGTTACTTCTACTACTCCGTTTTCAAAATCTAACCTTTCAGCCAGTGCAGATTGGATATGTGGTATAAGTTTAATATATTGTCTTTTCGTGAGTTGTGGTGCAAATAACAATGCATAGATGATTTTCACCCTCCAATCCACAGGTATTTGAGTATCAAGGCTATTCAATAAACTCTCAATTATTTCGTTTCCGGCCACACAAATATATGGTGTATTTGAATATGGTAGCCCTACCCCTGCAAATAAGTGGGCAACCCCCCAAAAAGGGCTATCTTTAATATTTCCATCTTCCGTTATATTTTTAATTGTAAATACTCTTAATAATTTTCTATAGATTTCTTCATTAGCATTTGGGTGTTGGGCTATAAGATATGCGAGGCTGGAATTGTTACTAATGTCATACCAATCTTGACTTAATTCATCTAATAAATCTATAATGCTACTTAAGGCTTCAGTATCAGCATCTGGTGAGGCAATAAGAAATCTTAAAATATCTGGATTTTTAGTCCTAATTAATCTTGCAATACCAACTTCATTACCATCTATAGCCCAAATATTAGGGTTTTGAGCAAGAATCATCTTAATATTTAATTCTACAATAGGCCTCGTCAATCTATCAAAAGTAACAAATCCCATATTTTCATTAGAGGCCATTATTAAATTAGGATTAACTTGCCTTTCATCAATTTTTGTGTAACAGGTAGTTCCCTCATCATAAGTAAGAATCCCCATACCACTCCCTACATCACAATGCCCAATATACTTATAAGGAGTCCTTAATGAGTCATAATTTAAATAACCAATGGAATCTACAATTATTGCTAACGCCCTATTCAATAAATTAGGCCATGAGGCTCCACCACTTCTTGGATAGAAGGCAGGGTCTAACCCCATACCAATATCTCCCTCAGAATATACACCTTCTTCTTCGGAATTTTCTTTATAGCCCCATTTGATATTTTGCCTTCCCAATAAAATACCATCGGCATCAGTATCAATATTAACTCTTGTATTATTTGGTTGGACTTCAGGCCAATTAGGAGGTAGTTCGGCCCCCTTAAATGCAAAAACTACGCAATTCCCAAATTTTATATCTGATATAGGCCCGTGTGAATAATTTTGTTGATATGACTCATACCTTTCACAAGAATTTTGTTCCCAATACCTTCCTGAAGACTTGGTAAAATTAAGAAATGGGTCGTTTGAAATTACTAAATAGAATTGCCCCGAACCTCCTTGAGGCCATTGAGGTCCTCCGTTGGGTTTATGTTGATTCAGCCAAGCAAATGCCGCCTTATCATGCTTCATTTTTCTTATTAGTTTATTTAATTCTATTTCTTTAACCTCTTCTCCAACTTGGTATTTAACCACATTTGGCGATAAATCACCACCTTTGAATTGATAAAATATAGGGTCATTTTTGGAATCTGTAGAGGTTTCTTCTATAGAAAATAATTGCGGGTAGATAGACAACCCTGCATCAATAATCATTTTAGATTGATTGTCCCTTATTTTTTGATTAGTAATCCCTACCTCTTTTGCTACACTACCGGCTAATTTTTTCATCTCAGGCCTTAATTGTGGAAAATTGGCATTGATATAACCCATAGCCTTACCAACGGTTACTTTTTGAGAGTCTTCTTTAGTCATTACTGCCATTGTAATTGTAATGGCCTCATCCCTTCCAATTTTTAAAAACTCTTCATTTATTAATTCTGCCTTTCCCTCAGGGTCTTCTAAAGTAATTTTTTCATCACCATTAAATATGCCTATCATTTCCTCCATGATGGCAACTTTCTTTTCAAGCCCTGTCTTATCTTCTAATGTGACTACATACTCACCAATGATGTTTTTCATACATTTGCCATAACCATACAAGCCAACTTCGTCATTTTTATTGGCAATTCTAATTTCAAGTGCCTCTTTTGTTAGTTTAGATTGAGAATCCCATTTTGAATCAATCCTAATAGTTTTTGAGTTTCCTAACGAATTAAATCCTGTCACTCTTTTTTCAAAGTCGGCATACCATTTACTGCTTGAATCCCACTCAAATTCGGGCAAGGTATATGTCTTAACCTTAGAAAATGTAATGGTATCCTTGGAAGCCATAATTTATTTAGTTAGTTTTTGATACTTAAAGGATTCTCCTAAATAAGGTAGGACCTCTCCCCTCTTTCCTTATGGTGAAACTTTTATCACTTCTAAACTTAACTGCAATTGATTTTTTAGTAGGTATTTCTCTCCTACCCTTGTTTAAAAGTCTATTGATTATTTCTTCAGCAGTAATTTCCTCTCCGATTTCTATTACAGCCTTAGCCGCTTCAAAATTTGTAGGTTTAGTCTTCAAAAAATCACACCCTCGGAGCAATTAATGACCTAATAGTAGATTTATCTGCAATATGCCATTCTAATTCAATTAATCCTCCATCGCCAGATTCTTCTATATTACAACCTCTAACATTTGTCAATCCCTTCATTGTGGATGTTGCAGAATCTACCTCCTTAACTGAGTATTGAGTATTACCAATATACCCCACTGGTTTCAAAACTATATCTTCGGAATTGAATGTAGCCTCTACCAAACCTTCTTCAGTTTTAGATGTAAAATTCAAAACTTCATCTTCACAAACTACATTGAATGAGATTGCCTTTGATGCGGCCTTGAAAAAGTTTCTCAAGGGTGTAGAGTCTACTGAAGTTCTAAATCCTTTTGACAATGAAAGTTCTGCACCTGTGAGGGATGGCACTTCACCAACCATTTTAATATCTATCAATTTCACACTTCTGGAGAGTCCATTAGACTTCAAAGAAATATAATTATCAGAATTGATGTCTGTAGGGTCATGTTCAGTATGGAGTGTTAAAACATCCTTAGTTCTTAGAGTCTTTGTTACATCTTTAATTCTATCAATAACTATGCCCAATTGCACTGGCGCATCACAAGAATAGGAAATAAAATCACTAATATCTACCTTAATATCTAACATTTTATATTTGTAGATATCACTCATTCTAATGTGTAGGCCTTGAGAATCAAAATTCCAAACACACTCTTCATTAACATTTTCAATCGCCTTAACTAATTCTTTAATTAGGCTCGCTTTCATTTCTAAATGGACAACCATATTTCACAATAGGTTTTTGACCTATATAAGCATTACTAAGGAATTAATATTCTATTTCCTTGATTCGTATTTGCCATCCCCATAATATTATTGGGTAAGGCTTGTGGAGGATTTATGGGTGCGATTTCATTATCAGATGCTTCCGGCAAGGGAACTGGCCCTTGGTCAGGGACTACAACAACTGGGTTGGAAACATCATTATTTGAGTCATTAGATGAATTAGATTCTGGGTCGTTATTTGAGCCATCATTATTAGTAGTTGTGGGAGAGCCTCTATACATTTTAAAGACTCTTTCTGCAACAAATAGGGAAAATAAAATCAATCCATATTTCCCAAACCCTTTAGGATTTTCCTCATTCATAGTTTTCACCTTTTTACCACCCCAAAAAACTACTAAACCAATCGCTCCAAATCCACCCCAAATTAATTTATTTTTAGTTTCTTTAGCCAAAAATGCACCAGTAATTCCAATAATTCCGATAACTACTCCAATAACCATAGTTCCCATAGACTGAATAGCAATGTATGAAGAACCTATATTTGACATAGTAATCATTAATTCTTTGACTACTTAATACTTTAGACTACCTTATCATGTATTCCTGATGCAATTAAATTTGAACCAATGCTAATAAATAATCCCCCTAACAAAGCCATAGCAATTCTATAGGGCATATCTTTAATAGAGCCTTTACCTCCAAATAAGTGTAATAAATGGAATGCCGTTAAAGCACCACCGCCGATAACAAATGCAAAACCAATGACTAAAATAGTATCCACAATTATAAAGACCGATTACGACTACTTAATATTTTTGTCAATTATTACTTCTCTTTCAGGAGTTAATCCCCAAGGCTCCTCTATAAATTTTTTGATTTTTTTAACCTGTGTGTGCCATCTTTTTTTGTCGTCTATCTCTACTGCCCTTTCAGCATTGGTAAAAAAATCGGCTAATGAATTGAAATGATTATAAAGGGCTTTAGACCTTTGAATAGTGATTCCGGGTATTGCACTCATTATGTTGTGGTGCTTATTTCTTGAAGATTTTACGACAGTGGTTTTCCTAACCAATACTCTAAAATCTCCTTTGATAATTCTATCTGCTAAGGTTTTAATATACTTGATAGTATCCTTTTTTGATTCAGTGAATACTACAGGTATTGCTTCAACAGACATCCTATTAAGAAACTTTTGTAATCCATCCACCCTTGAATAATTTTTCTTATTCCTCCACATCCAAGATTGATTTAATTTGCCCTCTATAAGTAAAATTCCATTATCCGTCTTTTCAAGGATTCTTGAAACTTGGTCTTCAAGTCTTTTAGAACACCATGATGTGTAAGCATCATCCCATGTCTTCCTTTCAATTAAAACTGAATACTCGTCATTCTCTAATAATATGTCTCCCTCGCTTAAGGGTGCTTTATGCCAATCAACCTGTTCAAAAGATTCATGAACATCATAGGTGATTTTCATACTTTACTATTTTTGCAATGCTACTTAATAGTTTCACTACCTAATCCAATGGGTGTAGTATATTTTTATCTCCTAAAGTCCACTTTAAAGATTTAATTACACCTTCTAATGCCTTCATATTCCTCGCACACCTTATTGCCTCTTTTTTATTTTTGTGAGCCTTATGCTTAAGAAACTTTAATTCCCAATCATTCTTTACTTTTTCGGCCTTGCTCAACATTTCTTCTATATCTTCCCAAGACCTATCATAAGTATAGTGTTGGGATTCTTGGTGGTCACTCATTAAGTTGCCCATAAAATACCTTCCTTAGTCCTTCCTACTTAAAGTTTCTTAATAAAGTAATGGATTTTCTTCAAATGTCTTAATTGGTTGAGGGGTTTCAAACTCTTCAGAATCAAAATAATCATAACACCTAAATCCTACATTTTCAATTGCCTTAATCAAATCAGTTCTCGGCTCTCCAGCATTAGAACTAATGACCCAATAAAAATCTTTGTAATTCCAAATATTATTGTGTATCCCTAATTCTTTTAATGCCTCATTGATTGCGAGAGCATTTTCCTTAAAAGTTCCTGATAAGTCATCGGCATCTACTGGATTTTCATCTCCCCAATAAATGCTAATATTTCCAAAACCCATAAATAATAATTCAATATCTGAGTCATCCCATGTATTAATTTTACCCTTGTGAGGCTCTAACGCCAATACGATTACATCTTTAATTGCCATAATATATCCACCACATTGTAACCTATATAAGTTTATGCCTCAAAATCAACAGATAATCCTGATGCTTTTTTATCTAAATATTTTGCATAGGACTCATTTAATTCTGCACCCTCTCCACCATTTTGAAGGATTATATTATGTTGCCCCCTGTGGAGATATCCTAAGAGCCTCAAATTAATGAGGACAGCCATAATTCCTTTATGGGGTGAAAGACCACCTGAAGAAACTTCAGCAATATAATCATCTAATAATTTTTCATCAATACACAAGTCCATATTAAACAATTAATTGAAAACCTATTTAAAGGTTATGATGTCCAAGGAGAATCAGTATTCCAATTCATAAACTGCGCTCCTTTTAAAAGCACATTAGTTTCAAGGACTAATGTGGTGAATTTTATTTTCGGACTTTGGAAGATTCTACCAGACCACCCAGATGA
>TARA_R110000824_G_scaffold302749_2_pt1 | contig 15596 bp, 18 predicted proteins | sample TARA_R110000824 | Tara Oceans TARA_R110000824 (sample SAMEA4397747) | marine metagenome | biome: Polar Biome; feature: [MES] marine water layer (ENVO:01000295) within the mesopelagic zone...; material: water (ENVO:00002006), including particulate matter (ENVO:01000060) such...
TAAAATGCGCTTTGACCATAAGCAGATGCAAGCCGCATATGAAGCCTCAGAACAATCGCTCCAAGCACAACTCGCGGGACTCCAAGAGATTCACAAGAAGCAAATGGCCGACATGGAAAACTCACTCCAGATCTATAAAGACACCATAGAACAAGTAGAGCGAGATTATCAAGAGAGTCAGGAAGAACTGTTAGAAGTGATCGAGAGCCGGAGAGAAGAATTCGGAAGACAGTTCTCCGAAGACCCCGAAGAATTATCTGAGACAATAATGTTTATGTACGGATTTAATTATGTTCCTTAGTTTATTATTAATGTTTGGCAGCCCTGCTCAAGCAGCCGACGCAGGCCAGTTTACTTTTCTGGGACACCAACAGTGTGCCCCGTTTGAAGGGGTGCTATTCGATGTTCCCGCATTGTCTGAAATCCTGGCGCGCCAGTCAACGGCTAACCTCGCATGCCAAGCGCGAATTGAATATGAGCTTTCAGTTGAAGCGACGAGTTATGAACTCGAACTTCGGAATTGGGAGATTCAATATAACTCACTGCATGAAGAAATGAGCCTCCTGATTTTTCAGAAAGGTGAAGAGATTGATCATTTGCAAAGGGCGCTCTTAAAACAATCGCCACAAAACAATTGGTTGTGGGCTGCAGGAGGTGTTGCAGTAGGGGTGGTCGCGACGTATGGAGCCTATAGGTTGTTCAATGAGTGATAAAGATCTAAATAAAATCGCACGCATCGAACAGGCAATTGCTAAAAAATATGGCAAAGAAGCAGTCCAGAATCCCCGCGCAAATTGGGACGAGACCAAAGAAAAAGAATATCTTGAACAGATGCGAGAGTTATATAAAAAAACAACCAAACATGAAAGCTTCCAAGAGAAAATAGATGTAAATGGTATAAAGGTTTCAAAGAAACTATTTAATAGAGATTCTTTACAACGTTGTTCTGTGTGTTCTTCTCTCACGAAAAAAACAGCGGACGATGTTTGCTTTCTAAAATTCGATTGTTGCTATAAATGTTACATCCAATATGTGGAAGATAGAGAAGAAAGATGGAAAAAAGGCTGGAGACCAAATAATGAAAACAACGAAACGCCAATTAAAAAATCTAATTAAAGAAGAAGTCTTAACACTTCTTGAGGTCGACCCTCCGGCCGCGCCCGGTCCCATGGACAAGACCGGACTACAAAAACAAGTACGAGGCCAATCATCCTCCGCAGTAGCTGCATCTCTGTCGTCGCTTAGTTCACAAGAAGTTGAACTTATTCAACTTTTACGACAAATGCAAGAGATTGCCGTGCAGAATTCGGGGAACCAAGCCACTACTGCTGTAACAAGATATCTGGAAATGGCTGTAGCTGAAATGTCGAAGCTTAATAAAGCCGGCCCGGCCAATACCGCAACTACTCCAGAAGCTGCCGCTGAAGAGGCCGCAGCCACGGCCATGGCACCAGTACAAGAAGAAAAAATAGTAGAGAAAATTATCCAACGTTTATCCCAGAGGAGTAGATAATATGGCAACAGTTTATGAAATTATACAAGGTTTATCGCAAGCCGCCGCAAATTCATACGATGGTGCGCTTGACGAAGATTATGAGCCCGACAAGCCCGGAATCCTTCGAAGAGAAGAAGGAGATGCCCTTATTGACCAACGCGTAATGGATGGCTTTAACGTTAAGTTTTATGGGAACATGATGTGTTTATCCTATCAATCGGAGATTCAATTAAAAGAAGTTTATGCTTCCGGTTTTGAATCCGAAATTGATCAGAGACTTGGCGACATTGTTGGATGGCTCAAGAAAGAGTACAAGAAAATCACAGGTAACGGCGTGACTCTCACCGAAGAAGGCGAAGTCGACGTATTGGTACAAAACACTTCTCGTGTTCGCACTTGGGTACAGGCAAAGAAACACTATAAGGTTGGAGGACTTGTTGCCGAAATGAACGATGACAACTCCGGAAACCTTGCTCCAGTTGAAAAAAAGTGGGAAACCTTCCTTAACCAAGGTGGCTGGAACGGTAAAGGTGGTTCACGCCCCGATAACGATAGCCGCAAGAAAGGCTCGGAGACTGAAAAATGAAAATTTCTCTGGACCGCCTTAAAGAGATTATCACGGAAGAAGTTGCAAGAGCTACTGCTATTGAAGAAGGCGGTGCCGCAGCCTACGGTCACGCCCCACCACCCCTAGGCACCGACGAACCCGAACCCGAGCCAGAATCGGCTTCAATGTTAGCACGATTTTTGGCAAGAATAAAGGATACGCTTACACTTTCACCTGAGACGTGGAAAGATCTAAATGATGTTGCGCGCAAAATGCACGACGACGAAATGACGGGTTTTTCGGGTCACAGCGGAGACACTCCCCGGTATATGGAATCCCTTAATATAGAAATCGTGGAAGATAAAAAATGAAAGTAACCAAATCACAACTTAAGCAGATCATCAAAGAAGAGATGGAATCTAGCCCTGCAGTCCTTGCATTGCTTAAGGATATTTTAACGGCTGTAAAAAGTGTAGACACCAGTATTGATTATTTAATCGCCGCTCAAACTGGCGAAGATCCTCTCACGATTAGCTCACTACAAAAAACCATGGGCCGTTATCGTTTGCCATCTCGATACAGAGGGGACTCTTCCAAAGAAGATGCATGAGCTTTCAACTAGACAAGAAACAGCAAGTCAGCGAGATCTTAAAAGCCGGTAAAGATCCTTCTTACTTTCTTAAGACTTATGCGCGTATCTCCCATCCTATGCATGGGTTGATTTTGTTTGATACGTATGATTTTCAAGATGAGCTTTTGAACGACTTTAATGATTATCGATTCAACGTCATCCTTAAAGCACGACAACTTGGTATCTCCACGATCACAGCCGGCTATATTGTATGGATGATGTTATTTCATCGCGACAAAGCCATTCTTGTAATGGCAACAAAGTTTGCAACAGCCGGTAACCTTGTCAAAAAGGTTAAAGGTATCATGCGCAATGTCCCTGATTGGCTAAAGATCGCAACAATTAGTGTTGACAATCGCACTTCTTTCGAGTTGTCTAATGGTTCATCGATTAAAGCGGCTTCAACTTCTGGCGATGCTGGTCGTTCAGAAGCTTTGTCTTTGCTTGTGCTTGATGAGGCTGCTCACATCGACGGACTTGAAGAACTCTGGACTGGTTTGTATCCGACATTGAGTACTGGTGGCCGGTGCATCGCACTGTCGACCCCCAATGGCGTTGGAAATTGGTTTCATAAAACCTGTACAGACGCTGCAGCCGGTGCTAATAATTTTAATCTTACTACGTTGAAGTGGGGTGTTCACCCGGAACGTGATAAGCAGTGGTACAAGAAAGAAACCACGAACATGTCTAACCGCCAGATTGCACAAGAATTAGAGTGCAACTTTAACACTTCTGGTGAAACAGTTATAGATCCCGAGTGCATGGAGTGGTTACTTTCTAATGTGAGAGAACCTAAATATCGCACAGGTTTTGACCGAAATTTTTGGATTTGGGAAGAATTTGATCCTACTTGCAATTATCTCGTAGTTGTTGATGTGTCTCGCGGCGACGGCGCCGATTTTTCCACATTTCATATCTTAAAGCTCGAAACACTTGAGATCATTGGAGAATACCAAGGAAAATTAACGCCCGATTTGTTTGCCAACATGCTTAATCAGGTAGGACGTGAGTTTGGAAATGCGATGATGGTAGTAGAAAATAATAATATTGGCTATACAGTACTTGACAAACTGATAGAAGCAGGTTATCCTAATGTGTATTATTCTATAAAGTCAACACATGAATATATAGAACAACATCAAGGTGAGATTAGCTCATCTGCGATACCCGGGTTTTCTACTACTGTGAAAACTCGTCCTTTGATAGTGGCAAAATTAGAAGAGTTTATAAGAAACAAACTAATTAAAGTATATTCTATGCGCACCATAAACGAAATGAAAACCTTTATTTGGAAAAATGGCAAACCACAAGCAATGAAGGGTTATAATGACGATCTAATTATGGCTCTTGCCATTACATGTTGGGTTCGTGATACCGCAATTCAATCTAATGCTCGTGATTTGAACTATCGAAAAGCTTTTGTAGATGCAGTCATCACAACCCGAACCACGATGAATACGCAAATTCGCGGCCAACATGGCTATAGGCAAGACAACGCCTTAGATAAAAAAATGACAGACGCGCAACAGCTTTATGAGCAATATAAATGGATTATTAAGTGAGAAAATAAATGGCACGTACCCCCCCTCAAAAAAACCCCGCAAATAGCGAATCAGGATTGTTTAAGGCCTTAACCAGGCTTTTTTCAGGCCCGATTGTTAGCTATCGTTCCCAGTCCGGAAGACGCATTCGTAGACAACATCTCGATAAGTTTTCTTCACGATTTAAGTCAGCATCTGGACAACAATTTAAGAAAACATTATACAGTCCTCTCGACGCGGTATCTACTAACGCTATCGCAAACCAGCGCAGATCAGAAAGATATGTAGACTTTGATCAAATGGAGTACATGCCGGAAATTGCTTCGTCATTAGATATTTATGCCGACGAGATGACAACCTATTCTGAGTTGCGGCCGATGTTAAATATCAATTGTCCCAATGAGGAAATTTCTGCCGTACTCACCGTGCTCTTTGATAGCATTTTGAATCTTAAGTATAACCTTTTTGGTTGGGCGCGCACCATGTGCAAGTATGGAGACTTTTTTCTTTACCTAGAGATTGATGATAAGTACGGAGTACAATCTGTTCTTGCGCTCCCTACCCAGGAAGTTGAAAGATTAGAAGGAATGGACTCTACCAATCCTAACTATATTCAATATCAGTGGAATTCCGCCGGCATGACTTTTGAGAACTGGCAAATCTGCCACTTCCGCGTTCTCGGAAATGACAAGTATGTTCCATATGGTACTTCAATTTTAGAACCAGCACGCCGCATCTTCCGCCAGTTAACGCTAATGGAAGATGCTATGATGGCATATCGCGTGGTGCGCTCATCTGAACGCCGTGTATTCAAGATTGACGTCGGCGCAATTCCCCCCAATGAAGTCGAACAGTATATGGAAAAAGTCGTGACAAACCTTAAGCGTCATCAAGTTATTGATCCTGATACGGGTCGTGTTGATTTGCGTTACAACCCCATGTCTATTGAAGAAGATTATTTTATCCCGGTCCGAGCCGGCTCTGTAACCGATATTCAAAGTCTCGCCGGTGCCCAGAACATCACACAGATTGATGATATCAAATATTTGCGCGACAAGCTCTTCTCTGCGCTTAAAATTCCCCAATCTTATCTTACGATGGGAGAGGGAGCAGAAGAAGACAAGAGCACTCTTGCGCAAAAGGATATCCGATTCGCTCGTACCATTCAGCGATTGCAGAGAGTTATTATCGCAGAACTTACAAAGATTGGCATTATCCATCTCTATACCCTAGGCTTCAGAGGCGACGACTTATTAAGCTTTAACTTAACTCTGAACAACCCTTCGAAGATTGCCGAACTTCAAGAGATTGAATTTTGGAAGAGCAAGTTTGATATTGCAGGCGCCGCCACAGAAGGCTTTTTCTCTCGCCGCTGGGTTACTGAAAACATCTTTGGCATGTCTCATGAAGAATTTGTGCGCAACCAGCGCGAAATGTATTATGATCGTAAGCACGATGCTGCACTCCAACAGGTTGCGGAAGCCGCGGCAGCCGGCGGCGGCCTAGGCGGCGATCTTGGGGGTGGCTTAGGTGGCGAACTAGGAGGTACCGGCGCCGATCTCGGTGAGGCTCCTCCACCGCTGGGAGGAACTGAACCGCCTGAGATGCCTGCCGGCGAAGCCGGTGCACCGCCCGCAGCCGGCGATGAGTCACCTCTTTTGGCAGTCCCCCCGGGTTCTAAAAATGAACCGCGACTGGATCCTTCCAAGGGAAAAGTCCACGTAAAGAAGCCGGGAGGGGATGGTAGAGCAAGGGGCGCCCGCAAGCGCTCGAACGCCAGCCAATGGGCCGCCGAAAAAGGCTCTAATACTCCACGCAACGTCCTACCAGGAATGGGAGATTTACGCTCTCTTGCGAAAGGAGCGCTTGGAGAAAGTATTTATGAACAAGATGCATCTACTTATAAGACAGGAGAGCTTGTAGAAGAAAGGCAACTTTTTCAGATTAACGAATCGATTCGAAATTTAATAACAGGATTAGAACAATTGGACAAAGACACAACGGAGCAACATGATGAAGACACGACACAATAAAAAACGTAATACTGCATTTGTTTACGAAGCCGTTCTTAGAGAGGCGACAGTGGCAATCTTGAAAAAAGATTTACATCGTCGCGACAAAGCGATTGGCCTTATCAAAAAACACTTTAAAGAAGGGAGCATCTTAAAGAAAGATTTAGATTGCCATCGGTCCTTGTATGAAAACCAGGGACTCGAAGAGGGAATTTCGGAGAAAATCCTACGAGAAGCTAAATTGAGTAATCACTTGTTGAGTACAGAAGACCTGTTTAAAGCTCAAAGTTCATTGATTCATGATGTTAATAAAGAACTCGAATCGGCCGTATTTAATAACTTTGTTCCAAATTATAAAACGTTGGCCTCTATTGCTCAAGTTTTTAATAATAAAGTTTCCCCGAAAGATCGTGTCCTGCTAGAAGGAGAGATTATAAAAAATATGACGAGTGAGGTATCTCTTCTTCGCACTACTGAAGATATTGATAATGTGGTAATGCATACTTTTATCAAAAAGTTTAATGATAAATATCACACCACTCTCTTAGAGCAGCAACAAGAACTCCTAACTTATTATATCTCATCTTTCACAGATAATGCATTGGAGCTTAAAACTTATTTAAATGAAGAAATTAAACGCTTAAAAGTAAAACTTACGGAAGCTCTAGAATTAGAAGAGATTAAAAACGATCCTCACATGGTTCAACAAACAGAGCAGGTTATTATCCGATTGCAAGAGTTTGCCAAAAAGGCGGTAGACGATGAAATATTGTTAACGGTATTGAAGACGCAAAGCCTTGTAAAGGAGATCTACCCAGATGGCAGTTGTAGTTAAAATTGGCAAAGCGGAAACCGCGACCGTTCGTCTTGAGTTAGATGTACGAAAAAGCATGAATGGCGATCTTATGATTTTTGATCATGGAGATATTGATATTGTTCTCTCTACTAAAAATAATAAAATTACTGCTTTTCCTAAAGAAGTAATGAACGATTTAGTATACGGGGCCCAAAATCGTCTTTTTGCTCATTTGCGTAAAAAAGGATTAGTAACCGCAGAATCTGTTCAATCAGGTGCCTTTTATGGTTCACTTGAAGCTTTAATGGAACAGGGGGCCACTCCCGAACTTAGCACACCTAAGCTGGCATTAATCAATATTTCAAACTTTATAGACGAAGAGCGCCCCTACTTCGAATCTGAAGAGGCTATTGTGTCGATGGCTGACGATGAGCTAATTCATCCAGAGAAGGAAGACTCCACAGAGTTAGGAGAGGTGCCACAGCATGTTGAGCAAGGATCTATCCGGCCGGGCTTTATTCGGGATCCTTATTCTTTGAGTTATTTGTATACGATTTAGGAGCAATGGTGGAATTATTATATTTTGTTTTAGCAGCATACGGGCTCACACAGCTATTAGTTTATGGTAGTATATTTGAGGCTATCCGACCCACAAGAGGGTGGCTGGGAAGCTTATTCTCATGCCCTATGTGTATGGGATTTCATGTAGGGTGGATTTTGATGCTACTTTCCCCGTATACAGAACTATTTAATTTTGATGTAACACCGGTAAATTATTTTATTTTAGGAAGTATCTCATCAGGAACATCATATGTTCTTAATATGTTAATTGGAGACGAAGGAATCAAACATGAATACAAGTACGTGGACTAACAAATGGATGTTACAGCCCGTCAGGCGTTGCTGTAAAGGATCTTAACTATGGCTAAAGTTTTATTACGAGAATATTATGCCCTGTGCGAAGGCGGTGTATGTCAAGATTTATTGACCGAAGAAGAGAAGCGCTTCGTTTCTAATGGCGGCATGATGCTGTCGGGCAAGTTGCAAGAAGCTGATATACAAAATGGCAACGGGCGCATTTATCCTTATAAGGTTTTAACGCGCGAGGTCCAAAATTATCAAAAACTCGTTAAAGAAAAGCGCGCCCTGGGAGAACTCGATCATCCCGATGATTCTGTCATTAATCTTAGGAATGCCTCCCACATGGTAACAGATGTCTGGATGGAAGATAAGAATGTTATGGGAAAAGTTAAAGTGCTGGACACTCCTTCAGGCAATATCCTCCGCGGGCTTGTCAATAGTGGTGCACAGCTTGGTATCTCATCCCGAGGCATGGGATCCGTTAGCGAAGCCCAAGGACAGACCATCGTAGAAGATGACTTCCAGCTTATCTGTTTTGATTTTGTATCGGAGCCTTCTACTCCCGGCGCATATATGATGAAAGAAGCAAAGGATTTGAGCGCCCCTAACGTGTTTACAAAAGCTGATCGGATTAATCGGCTATTAAATGAGGTTTTGACAAATGAGGACTTATAAGTGGTCTAGCTTTCAAAAGCAACAAAATTATACTGACGCATGGAGAGACTATCTTAATAGTCCCCCTCCCAACCCACATGGCTGGTACGGTCTAGTTGCAGAACAGTACGAAAAGCAACTTTTAAGCGAGGGTATTACCCGTGATCCGCTTGATGATCCTGAGTTTCTTGAAGAGTTGTTTGGTAGGAAAAGAGGTTGGGAACGCGAAGTAGAAAAATTTGAGAAGGAAGACGCCGAAAAGGCTGCTGCAGCAAAAGCAGGTAGGACACCCGGCGGAAAGGCCAAAGAAGGCGGCCCCGATTGGGGAGCGACCGTGGCACAGGGATCCCGCGGCGCCACCGCGCCCGGCGAATACAAAGCTGCAACGGGGATTGCCGGCAAATGGGAAGGAATTAAGGCTTGGTTGGCAAAGGCCGCACCGCTCGAAAGAAGCGGGAAACTGATGCGAGGCAGAGAACAAGCTTACATCGACGCAAAAGAACGTCTGAATGCAGCCGCAGAAAAGGCCGCCGATCAATTAGTTAATCGAGACCTTGCTGGTCTGATGAAGCAAAAGTATCCCGAGTTCCCAAACATGAGAACCAATGAAGAATTTAGGGACGCGCTCTTGGACGTTGGAACCATTTATGATTCAGTGGTGGCATCTACCCAAAAAGACCGCGAGGATCCCGAGTATCTGGATCCTACTTCAGCCAATTACCTTATTGCATACTTGCGCGAATTTACACAATACAATTTAGATAATGAGTTGGCCGATGCATTTAAACATTTCAAAGAGAGTAAGGAATTAGAAGAAGCCGCCCCTTTTAAAGGAGTAGTAGATCAAAACCCAGAACGCAGAACTCCGGCAGGCACACCTGACACCCCCGGAGTTGGAGCGCCCGAAGGCCCCGAGGGAAAGTACACCCAACGAGCCGCTAAAAAAGGCTCTCACTCTGATGCCTCTACAACCATTCAAGGTTTAAAGAGCAACACCCTTCCCGCTATTTTAGGACTTTTAGGCGCAGCCGCAAGTGGCGCAGCCGGATATGTGGCGATGACCACAAGCACACCTCCGATTGATCCTGCAGCAACCAAAGAAGAAATTTGGAAAACCGTTTCACAATCTGTCGAGACCAATGTTAATTTAGCAGCCGATCCTAACGGGACTCTGGCTATGTTTGCAAACGGCGCTGGAGACCCACAAAACTTTCAAGACATCGCAGGCAACATCGATAAGATTGCAGCCGCTGGTGGCATCACACCCGATGAAGTAATTTCTACCTATTCTGATGTTGCTATGATGGGCGAAGAATCAGAAGTCGCCTTGAAGGCCGTTTACGAATGGGGCAAACAAGGCGGCGACATCTCTGCCTGGGGTGCTGGTGGTGGTGTTCCCACCGCAGAATTCCAGGAATTCGTAACAGCCAATCCTGCGTTTAAGGATATTCATGAATATGTTTCTCAAACAGGGTTCGGCGCCGGAACTGGTGTTGCTAGCGACGTCGCCGCAGGAGCAGCCGGCGGTGCTGTAGAAACCGTTGGAGACTTCGCAAATGCTGGATTTTCTAGCGATCAGCTAGATCAAATTGCCAATAGAGCACACGAAATTTTTAAAGATGACTTGGTGACTGGATATAGAGGCGCCGCAACTTCAGCTACCAGTGCTGGTGTGGCCGATCCTGGCGCCGCACCTAGCCCACAAGCACTCCGGAGCGCCATTGATAATGCATTACAGAGCGTGAAAGGTGGCACCACCGATCTCGGCGTACCTTTAGAGGGTACGGCTTCAGGAGATCAGTGGACAGCAATTGGTCGAGCCGCAAATGAGCTTGGGGGTGGCGAAGGCGGCGCTGGCATGGAACGCTTGCTTGGCCTGGACGCAGATAAGGTTATGGCTGTTGGATCTACTGTTTCTACGATTACTTTTAAGGTATTCATGGGAATGGGAACCCGGGCTGCCGCTGCAGCCGGCGGCGCAGGAGCCGCCGCAGCACTCGGAGTAGGCGCTGCAGCAGCACCTATTTTGGGAGCCTTGGGAATCGCCGGCATTACGGGCGGTATTGCAGTAAAACTGATTCGCATGAAGGGACTAAAATCTTCCCGCGCACAGATGATGGCAGATCTTTTGGATGAATTACAAGATGTACCGGCCCCGCCACCAGAAGATACGGTGTGCCCAGAAGGCCAGACTTGGGATGAACAACAAAAGAAATGCGTTCCGGGAACACAAGAAGACCCAGGCCCAGGACCCACTGACCCTGAACCAGGACCCACTGAACCAGAACCAGAACCAGGACCCACTGAACCAGAACCAGGACCCACTGAACCAGAACCAGGACCCGGAACACCCAAAATAATAAAAAAGCCTAAGCCAATTTTGATTCGTTATGATAAAGATGATATAAAGATTTATGCCCCTTCGATACGGAGCCCAAAACAAGCCGAAGCACATGCAGCGAAATTCGAAAAAGCGCAGGCTCAAGGCATTCAAGGAAGGCTTGATGAAGCTGCCTTTAAACAACTTGAGGCTTACCTATTGAAAGAAATAACCGCGGGCCTGCCCGGTGAGGAGCAGGTGCAACAAGGTGAAATTGGCACTGACGAACTTGAAAGAGAACTGAAAGGCTTCGCTGGGAGCAGAGGTGGCCGCTGGGCCCAGACTGGTAAACCATTCACTCTGCAAGCTTTAAAGCGCCAGTTCGCGAGACTTGGTAAGAAGAGAGAGACCAAGGATGGCGCCATCGTCCGAACCCAACCAGTGCTGCAAATATTTCATGTAGTTGATATGAGTATTAAGGATGATTTCGCTGAGATAGGGGTACCCAAAGCCTTCGCGGCAGTGATTGCGAAATATGTTATTCAACAATTAGTGAAAAAGAAGAAAGTACAGTTAGCAGCGGTCTCGGTGAAAGGCATTCTGCGTGCCTTGACTAAAAAGCAGCCTGCACTCGCCGGAAAGGAAGGCGAGATCCTCGGTGTCTTATCAGCTTATAACTTGGTGCGTGCAAAAGCATCTGCGACAGCGCGGAAACCCGCACAGAAGCCTGTGGGCCCAACGGATAGAGGCTATACCTCTTCTGGCGAGGCCGAGGCCGAGCGCATGGCAGCCCAAGAAGGCCTTAAGCGCACACAGAAGACTCTCAAAGAATCCAAGCGAAGGGCCCTCACAGAAGCCAAGGAAAACGAGGCTTGGGATAAGCTTACAAATCGATGGAAAAAACTTTCGGGGATAAAATGAAAAAATCAGATTTAAAACGTATAATCAAACCACTAGTTAAAGAATGTATCCATGAAGTCCTTTTAGAAGAAGGACTTCTCTCTAATGTGGTGGCAGAAGTTGCCAAAGGAATGCAGGGAAACGTTTTAGTGGAGACACCCCCCAGTCCACCGCGGAAAAACAAAAAAGCAACTCACCAAGCAACGAAATCACGGGCAAAACTACAGGAACATCGTAGCAGCCTAATGAAGTCTATCGGAGAAGAGGCTTATAATGGTGTTAACCTTTTTGAGGGCACCGAGCCAATTCAAAACACACAGCCTGCCCAAGGGCATGCCGATCTTGGGGCCTCTAGTGATGCTGGAGTAGATATTAGCTCTTTGGTGGGAGACTCATCTGCAATCTGGCAGGCATTAAAGTAGGGTATTATGGCTAAGAGTTCACATGTTAAAGTTACAACAAGAGACTGCCACGGCAATGTTGAAAAAATGATCCGCCGCTTTGTTAAAAAAGTCAAGAAAGAACGAATTTTAGAAACGGCCAAAGATCGACGCCATTATAAAAAGCCGTCTGTAGCCAAGAAAGAAAAACGAATTCGTGCTCATCGTCAACGGATGCGCGACGAACAAAAAAGAAAGAGAGCGCAAGAAAGGCGCAATAGAAAAATTTAGAGACTATTTATAGTGAACATTTGTAATTTAGGAGTTTTATAATGGGAAGAAATACTAATTCCTGGCCTGCGCCGGGACTTGCCAACGTTGGTTCTTACCAAGTAAGTGGGCAGCCTTATATCTCGGGCTCTACTTCGTTAGTGGCCGGCGCAGAAGAAAAAGTGGAATTTCCATATGTGACCAAAACAGTTACTGTGGTTAATCATTCGAGCTATATGTTGCGTGTCCATTTTAATTCTACTGGAAGCACAAAGGGTGGCGAACAGGGTGTAGTAACTGGAGTCCATTATGTGGAACTTGATAGTGATGAAGACTCATACACATTTAATGCAAAGTGTAAAGAAATTTATGTGTCTGCTCCTTCTGGGAACGGCGGCGCTGTTAATTACCGCGTAATTGCAGAGCTTACAGGAATTTCAACAAACAGCATGTACCCGTTAACGGGATCAGGTTTAACAGAATAATAGGAGACAGTTAACATGGGTTTTGGTTCAGGTGGAGAAGGCTTTACTCCCGGAAGAAATAACTTAGTCGGAAATTTTACCGTTGAAGGCCAGATTTCGGGCTCGTTGGGGATCACTGGTTCATCTTTTACCGGTGATGGATCCGGTCTTACTAATGTAGGCGGCGGCTCCATTACACTTACTATCGGCAATAGTATTGCTACCGGCGCCGGCAACCGTGTGCTTTATGAAGACAGTTCCAACGAATTGGCCGAAAGCGCTAACCTTGCTTTTAACGGCACAACTTTAACAGTCGCCACTCTGGATGCCAATGGCGGTGCAATCGATGATGTAACCGTAGGTGCCACAACGCCATCATCGGTACGAGCAACAACTCTTAGCGGCTCTGGCATCTTAAAGGTTGTAGGAGCAGCCCAATTCGGGAACACTCTTGCTGCCACCGGCTCGCTGTCTAGTTCCGTTGGTCTTAGCGGCTCTGCTGTCAAGGCTGATGGTGTGATTTCAGGCTCGGTCGGCTCATATAGCAGCTTACTTTCTAACACAACTGTGAGGGCGCTTACTGGCCTCACCGGATCCTCAGCTAAAATTAGCGGAGACGTTTCAGGCTCGGTTATAATCACTCGCGATTTGACTTTAGACGGAACAGCAGTAAGCAGTACCGCCACGGAGCTTAATCTTCTTGATGGTATCACTGCGGTTACAATTTCAGGTGTGAGCCTAGGCGGCACACTGGGCGCTCTTTCCAAAGCAAGCAATTCTGGCCTAGCGCTATCCTCTTATAACGGCTCAGCCGCCGTAAACGATCTAGCAATCGATTTCAACGATCTTACCGAAGCAGTAGTCAATGTCGCAGCAGATAGTATGATGTTCCTCGATAATGATGGCAACGCTTCTCGCCGCGATTCTTTTGTCGACTTGGCAACTGCCATGGCAGGAACCGGACTCTCGGCCGCATCAGGGCAATTCACTGTCGATGCATCCCAAACACAGATTACGGCGGTTGGAACAGTTGCCACAGGCGACTGGCAGGCAACAGATGTGGCTGTGGCCCATGGCGGCACGGGCGCTTCCACTGCAGGCGCCGCCCGTACAAATCTAGGCCTCGTAATCGGAACCAACGTTCAAGCATACGATGCAGATTTAGATACTTTATCCGGAATGCAAAGTGGCGCCCCCGGCGCTTTAGCGCTGTTAACTCAAACCGAAATCGAGATTTTGGATGGTGCAACAGTAACGTCTGCAGAAGTTAACCTTTTGGATGCATCGGTTGTGAGCGAACCAGCAAATGGAGTTTGGGCCTCTTTGACAAGGTGGGCAAAAGCTGAGTATGACCCAAGTGGAGGTGATGCCGCCACGGCAGATAGCCTCTTCGATACAACAATAGAAATTCCAGACAATGCTGTTATTGTAGGTGGCTTGGTAGATGTTATAACGACGTTTACAAGCGCCGGCGGCGATGCCGCCACCGTAGCTATTCAAACTGAAGCGGCCGATGATATAATCGCCGCGGTCGCTATTAGCGACGGTACTAATCCTTGGGACCAGGGACTGCAGGTTGTTAAGCCACGCAGCGATGGCACCAATGCAGTAAAGATGACGAGTGCCAAAAACATTAAAGTTCAGCTTGGTGGAAGCGAGGCTCTTACAGCCGGCAAGATGGTTATCTGGTTACAATATGTGATAAGCGAGTAAGGAGACTAGATGGCTAAGTTTGGATGGGCATATGTAAACTGCGAGACCGAGATCAATACGGCTGGGCCAACTGGTTCACTCCAGTTTTTAACTGGTACCAATTCTAGTAGCGGTTCCGTAAACTTAATGTTTTATACCGCTTCGGTCTCACCTTATGCGGAAGACACATTGTTTCTCAAGGGAACTTTGGTTGTCACTGGGACCATTAGCGCCTCCCATTTTCATATTGAAGATGTGACGCGGATTGATTCCACAGGTTCTACAACGTTCGGTAATACTAACGATGATAGACATATTCGTACCGGTAGCCTGTACATAGGAGAGGTTGACGAGGATCCCTTAATGGAAGTCTCCACTACCACAGATCAGGTGATTTTCAATGACTGTGGTCACCGGATTAATTATGATGCCGCGGCAGCAGCATCTCAATCCACCAACGCAACAAGTCATATTATTGGGATCACCCGCACCGGAGATGTACTGATTAATCTTCATAGTGCTTCAGGAGGCGGGATTGGTCAAGTGTTGGTTATTAAAGATGAACTAACGAGCGTTCGATCAGGGGTTATTACGATTTCCGCATCAGTTCCTGCAGGAGGATTCAAGGTCGACGGGGCGACTCATTATGAATTATCAGGCACAATGCCTGCGATCAATCTATATTCTAATGGGACCAATTGGTTTGTATACTAATGTTATGGGAGAACTGTTGATAAATGGCACACAACAAGCTTTCTGGTTCGGTAGTAGCTCCCGAGTATTTCGGTCCCAAAACAGGCGCACCAGGAACTAATATACTATCGGGCACCTTTAAAGGTGACGGAGCAGATATACTAGGCGTTGCCCGCATTGTGGCAAACGGATCGACCGACAACATGTTAACTGTCGGTTCTGATGCGTACAGTATGGTAGGGGAACCCAACCTTACTTTTAATGGATCCGTGCTCACTATTACTGGTGACATAACGGGAAGCAATGGCATTTCTGCGTCCTTTTTTGAAGGAGATGGAAG
>TARA_R110000824_G_scaffold86683_1_pt1 | contig 15589 bp, 11 predicted proteins | sample TARA_R110000824 | Tara Oceans TARA_R110000824 (sample SAMEA4397747) | marine metagenome | biome: Polar Biome; feature: [MES] marine water layer (ENVO:01000295) within the mesopelagic zone...; material: water (ENVO:00002006), including particulate matter (ENVO:01000060) such as......
AATTTTAGGCATGAGTGCCACAACGTTTACTGGAACAGGTGCAAACGCGACTGTTGCTCATGGTCTTGGAGTAGCGCCTTCTATGGTGATCATCAAGGGGCTTGATACGGTTAATCACTGGGCTGTATATCATAAAGGAACAGGTAATACGACAGCATCACTTCTTAACGCCACAAACGCAAAACAGTCAGACGATGCTAAATGGTGGAACAATACAACCCCAACCTCTACGGTTGTAACTATCGGCACTGCTGGTGATCTTAATGCCAGTACTAAATTATTCATTATGTACGCCTTCGCTCCCAGCGAGTTCACATCGTTCGGCAGTTATGAGGGTACGGGGGCTGTAGCTACCGCTCCCTATATTCCAACATTGAACAGTCTTGGTGTCCCTATTCAGCCGATTTACATATTACAGAAAAATGTTGATGGCGCGTTCCATTGGCAGATTTACGATACTGCTCGAACTCCGAATAATCCATCAAACCTAGGTTTATACGCAAACTCTGCAGGTGCAGAAGTCGCCGCTAGTACTGATAATTTGACAGATATTGTTACAGGTGGATTTAAACCTCGTGGTACAGGCGATCCCAACAGAACAAATACAAGTATATACATGGCAATAGGCACACCGATTATCGATGTGGATGGCCGTATCATAGCTGGAAAATAGAGAAAAATGTTATGGTAGTAGCAGAAACTCTTGCAGGATTGGCACTTGTTAATAGCGCAGTTAAGGGAATTAGAAGTGTAATTGGAACCTGCAAGGACGTTGGAGAGATAGCGGATCAAATAGATTCTGTCTTTAAAGGTACAAAGGAAGTAAAACAATCTTCACATCCTATCGCTACTAAATGGAATAGCCTACTAGGTAAGACACTAGGATCAACATCCGATAAGTTCTCTCTTGGAGCAATAGCCAAAGACACTATTGAAGAGAAGCTGGCTGAAGAGCAGATGCTTAAAGTAAGGAAGATGATCAACAAGAGATTTGGACCAGACACTTGGAACAATATACTAGAAGAGCGCAGAATCAGAATAGAGAAACACAAGAAACTAATGTCAAAAGAAAACATAAAGAAAGAAGAAGCCAACGAAAAGCTATATAAAACACTGGAAACTGTTGCTGGTTATATATTTTTAATAGCTGTAATAGGTGGAGTTGGAGCTTATATTTGGTGGGCTAGAAAGTAATATGGAACTAGGCGCAAAAGAATTGATGACAATAGGTACAGTACTAGCTGGTTTAGCTGCTACTTGGGGCATGGTAAAAGGTCAAATAGGTCGTTTAATGGAAGACTTAAAATCTGTAAAGAACGAATTGACTGAGATACAGTCAAGACTAGACAACACTGAAGCTTCTGGTGCTGTTATGACACATCAACTAGGTGTACTAGGAGGAATGTTATCTCCTGACCACCAAGAGGCGAAGGCTAGGGAGGTTGAAGGTTTAACACACAGAGCTAATGCGTTACGAAGGGATGTAGACGTATTAATGAAGACACATAACGGAAGACATCCTCCTATTGATGCGACGTAATGTTTAAACAAGCTTGTATACTTGCTGTAATTATTCTCTTGACTTTGTGTGTAACATCGTGTACAACAACAACAGAAGAATCTCCTATAAAGGGCGAAGTTGTCACAATAAACGAGTTATGTAAGACCCTAGACTCCCACATTCAGTTATACAACACTTACACAAAAAACGTAGCAGAAGGTAATAAGCTGTTTAATACATTCCTGTTTAACCAAGAGTGTATTGTATTTAAATCACCTGTTCTGGCAAAGAAACTAGAGAAAGTCTTTTCTGGTGATGTGAGTGAAGATCTAAGAGTAGAAGTCTGGAAGATACTTCTAAACGAAGATAAAGATGAGAACGAAGAATTGACGTACTATTACATAGCCGAGCCTGTGGTAATTAGTACTGGTAAAGATTTAAGTGCGTAGCAACAAGGTGATCTACAATGGCAGATGAAGAAATTGTAACAGAAGAACAACCGCAAGAAGCAGATAGAGAGCTATCTCTTGGTGAAGCATTTAGCCCTGTCATTGATAAGATGGGTACTCAAGCTGCAGGAGTTGTTGATCTTGGAGAATCAGCATACACTCCTCAAACTCAAACTGCTCAAGATAGTGAAACACTTACCTCTACAGATTATGGTTTAGGAGCTAGTCCAGATGTAATAGGAACAACAACTACAGGGGCTACTTCTGTTGTAGCTCCAACAGGTGCTACGTCTGCAGTTGACATTGAAAGCATTTCTAGAAATCTAGATACAATGCCAACAAACGTTCAAGGTGCAGACATATCACTAAGTACTGGTGCTGTTATAGATCCTGCAACTATTGTAGATGAACGAACTAAAGATGAGTTAGTACACGAAGGAACTCTTGCTGAAGCAAAAACTCAAGAGTTAGCATTACAAGCTACTACAAAGTTTCAGTTAGAATCTCTCTATGAGTCACTAGAAGAAGGTAAACCGCTCCCAGGCTGGGCTGCAAAGAATGTAAGAAAAGTACAAGACATAATGAGTGCTAGAGGTCTAGGGGCTTCTAGTGTTGCAGCAGCAGCAATGGTACAAGCTATCTCTGAAAGTGCGTTACCTATTGCAATACAAGACGCTAATAGATATGCTACAATACAGCTTCAAAACTTAAACAACGAACAGCAGACAGCTTTGTCAAACGCAGCTACCATAGCTTCTCTTGATAAACAAAATCTTGATAATAGAATGAAAGCTGCACAAGTTAATGCTAACTCATTCTTACAGATGGATTTTAAGAATGCCGACTATGAGCAACAAGTAAATACAATAAACTATGAATCTAAAAAGCAAGCTTTGTTTACAGATAGTGCTGCTGAAAATGCAAGACTTCAGATAAATGCAAAGACTGAAAACGATGTAAATAAGTTCTATGATCAGTTAGGTGTTCAAACTGCAACAGCTAACGCTAACAGACAAGACGCTATGGATCAATTTGACGTAGATCAGGCTAACTCTATACAAAAGTACAACGCAAAGATGAATGATGAACGAGACAAGTTTAACGCAAACATGTCGGTACAGATAGATCAGTCTAATGCTTTGTGGCGTAGGACTATAAACACAGCTAACACAGCAGAAGCCAATTCTGCTAACAAGATTAATGCTGCAGCAATATTAGGCATCTCTAATGCAAGTCTTAATGCTCTCTGGCAACAATACAGAGATGAAGCATCTTTTGCCTTTACAGCAACAGAGAATGATATGGCGAGAAATCATCAGTTAGCTTTAACTGTTTTATCAAATGAATTTTCAGAGCAAATGTTTGAAGCACAGATAGATGCAGAAAGTGAGAAAAATTTAAGTTTGTTTCTAGGATCGCTTTTATCAGATACCTTTAAAGCTGTTACTGGATCGTTAACTAAAGTAAAAGCATAGGAAGAATATTATGGCATTTTTAGATGTATTAAGCACAGGTTTTAGTCTTATAAGTAATTTAGGTGGTGGCGGTGGTGGTTCTAAATCAAATACAACTAACAGTTTTTTACAGCAGAGATCAGCAAGAGATGATAAACAATTTGAACTTATGATGAAACAAGCAAAAGCTACTGCTGCTCAAAATCTAGCAGATCCCAGTAAAAAGATGGTTCCTGAAAAAAAGGAAGAAACGCAATATGGGCAAATAGCTGGTATGTATGCCGAGTCTGCATTTAATGATCCTGTATTTTTAGATAGCGTAGTAAAACAGTTAGTTGACGCAGGAAGAGATGACTTAGCTATAAAGTTATTTAATAGTGTTAACAAGGATCTTGATCCAGATGAAGAGTTAAAACAAGATAATACTTTATCTATACCGACGTAGGAGTAAATAACATTGTCTAATAGAAGTAATGATAACAATATAGATACTTTAGCAAGAGCTATTCCTGGGCAATCTCTTACTGACGAACCTGGAAAGAATCCTTATGAGAAACCAGCTTTGACTACATCTCCAGAAGAAGCATTAGAGGTTTTAACTAACTCTATAGAAGAACCAGATAGTAAGGCTAGTATAATAGATTTATTAGATGCTGGCATATCTGCAGAAACAATAGGATCATCATTAGTATTAAAGATGTTTTCAGAAGGAGTCTTTAGTCCTGATGTTGCTGAATTAGTTAAACCTCCTTTGATAGCTCGTTTAACAGTAATTGCATCAGAAGCTGGAGTAGAAGACGTTAAAGTTATGAACAGTGTCCCACAAAAACCTATATCTTCTTCCGATAAATTTAGTCTTATGGAAAAATTGAACCCTGAAAAACACTCTAGAAAAATGAATCAAAGTACTGCAGATGTAGAAGAAGAAGAAATGTTAAACAATATAGATTTTTCTGACATGGGAGAGCTGCCAGATGAAACAGAAGAATCAGAAAGTTTTATGAATATGGAGGACGCTTAGATGTCTATTAATTTAGGATATGTAGCTAAAGGGTTTGTTGATCGTAACAGAGAACGAAAACAAGAAGAATTTCAGGTTGCATCTTTAAATCTTGACAAAGAAAAGTTTGCCTTTGAACAAACACAACATGCCGATTTAATGGATATAAAAGGCAAAGAATTAGCTCAAAAGAAAACTAAAAATTTTACAGATAAAGTAAGCGCATTTGCTACAAGCTTAGTTCAAACAGCTCAACATACCCCTCAAATACAATGGACTGATGGGGAAATACCGTTTGAATACCGACCTTGGCTCATAAAGCAAGGTATTATTAAGAAAGCATTCTCTTCAGACGGATCTAGGAAAGTTATGTGGGAAGCAGGTAATCTTAATTCTGGTGCTGCTGAATCTACAAAAACCATTAGAAATGGTTTAAGAGACGGTTCATTTGGTTTATCTGGACTTACTACCCGAAATCAAGTTAAATTTCTTACACAAGCTTTTCCTAAACTTAATGTTGTTGATGCACTAGCGAAATATAAAACAACTAGACAGAGACATATAGAAAAAACGAATCTTAAACAACTAACAGCATGGCTCAAAAGTGCAGATCAATACGATCATAGGTCTATTGTCCAAGTACATGATAATGAAGGTTTTGCAACAAAGTATTTTGGTCTTTTACCTAATCCTGCCAGAGAAGATGTTTTAATGAAAAAATTATTCGGTGACGGCAAGGAAATACTTCCTAACTACGTAAGATCTAATAAAGCATACCGATCTTTGTTACTTGTAGACCAAATAAATTCTAATCTTCAAACGATAGAAGGTGAAGCAACTACAGCACAATTTAACAAAGTACAGCTAAAAGCAAAAGGATTATTAGATCCGCATATAGCAATTCTTAGAAAGAGTGGTCCATTAAAGATGTCTAGTACTAAGGGAGGATCGGGTACGATTCTTTTTAAGATAAGTAATTTCGGAGCAGTACAAGAAGCAATGAAGCAGACAAAGAACAATCCTGCTAGTAAAGAACTTTTAACCCTTGAAAACATATCTGCAGCTTTTCCAAAACTTTCGGCTCCTGCAATTAAGGCTGGTATAGACCAAGGATGGTTTGTTGCCAAGAAAATAGCTGTATCAAGGTATCAACCTACTTTATCTAGTAAGATACAAAACAAATCTTCGTCAATTACAGCAATATTTATAGAACCTGAACAAAAAGAACAGCTTTTTAAGATTAAGACAAAAGCAGAAGCAGATAACCTTGTTAATAATGTAGATCTTCCTAAAACAGCAGAAGTCAATAGAGATACTGGTGAAACAAAAGCAGTAGATATTTCTAGAAATTTCATTGAGTGGTCAAATCCAAAAAGCGTAAGTGAAGCTAAATTTTTTAGAATAGATTTACTACAGAAAGCTAATCCGCTTAAATATAAAACATCGGCTTATGAAAACATGTCTTTAGAAGCTCAACCTCTTCTAGAAGCTTTAAAAGTATATGAAAATGATCCTACTCAATATGGTCCTGTTGCTGAAGCTTTTAAAGAATACTATAACAATACAGAAAATGGCAGTACTAGAAGAGCAGGAAAAAGAGACTCTTATACTGATGATGAAATAAACAAAAGAATAACAAATGCAATAGGTTTAAGATTCTTGGAAAGAACAAGACAAGAGTTACAAATGATGTCTGTTGGAGATGTGCTAAGACTTTCTGAAAGTAGGCCGTCGATAGTACGGAGAGAGCCTACTACAGATGAGGCACAAATATTAAAAGGAGCAAGAAGTATAAGTGCTAAAGCAGACATAATGATAGGTCAACTAAATAGTTTAGATGAAGTAAGACGAACTATAGGATATATAAAAATTTCTAGAAAAGACTTGCCAAGTGATAAAGCTTTTGTGTTTATGAAAGCTGTTAAAAATGACCCTGCTTTGAGAAAGGCTCTTAGTAATGGAACAGAGCAACAAAAAGAATTACTGAAAGAAATGGATAAACTTGCACAAACAGTTGGCGCAATGGACTCAGCAGCTATTAAAACTACGTATACAAAATGGAAAGCTTTTGCAAAAACTTTATATAGTATGCTTCCTGAAATAGCTAATGATATTGGGTTATTTCAAACTAGCTCTGATCGAAAATCTTTTACTGATAATTCTCAAATACAAATACAAAGTAACATAGAAAAGATGTTTAAGGTAAATTCAGCAGAAGCCTTTGGAGGTCTTTCAGGAATACTAAAAGGCGACAGATACAGGGATAGGGTTCAAAATCTAAAAAATGGTGATAATTTAATAAGACAACATAAAGTTAAGGTTTTAGATAATCTTAAAAGATTACCTTCCTTTCAAAATGCCGTGTTAAGTGAAATGCAAGCAGCAAGAAACAGCCTAAATACTGATGAAATGCAACTTGCAAGATTAAAAGGTCAAGAAAATCAAATAAAAATATCAATGACGTACTATTATGCAGGTCTTGTTCAAGGAGAATCAGGAGGTAGGGCTATTTCAAATGAAGACTTTGAAAACATATTTAATGCTTTGTGGGGAGGCAGTCCTGGAGGAGCTTATAGTACAGGGGGTTTAGAAGAAGCTAGAAAAGTTATAACAGGAATTATAAATAAAGCAAATATAGATAAAACTTTTCTAGGTTATGGACAAGGATCTAGATTACCAGATCTTTTATTGGATACAAAAAGACATGGTACGGAATATAAAAGGGCTAATAGATCTCAACCAATTAATATAAACCAAACAATTCAAGGTATGATGGACCCAGCTTCTGTGTCTAACCTTGATACGCCTCCACTATTTGAAACTTTTAGTGTTAGGACACCTAGCGGTGATATAAGAAAAGTAGATGTAAGAAGTGACGCAAAAAATGTAGCTCTGTTTAGAAGTATATATAATAATGTTGTGAGTTCAGCAGTAGACAATGTAGCAGAATATGTTAAACGTAATCCAGTTACATTTGATCCTTTTATAATGCATACAGATATTGCTCAAAGGGAACAAGCTGAGAAAGCAAGAACTGATATTTACAAACAAGTTATTGGTTCTTTTATAAAAGGAAATGTAGATCTTTCCGAAAAAATAACAGGTCAAGATCATAAAATAGGTGATAGTGATTTAAATATTTTAAACTCATTTAATATAAAAGATTCAAATATTAAAATGGGAGATTTAATGCAAAAGATATTAGACGGTGAAGTTGCAAATGACGATGAAAACTCCACACTACTTACTTTTGTACAAAATATTTATTTGTCTACAACTGCAACTAAAGGTACATAAAAATGGCAAATAAAATGGACCACGTAAGAATTGAATTTCCTAATTTAAAGAGATCTTCAATAGATAAAAATACTGTTATTGGAGAACAGTATTATAGTACTGCTCCAAACCCAGAACTCCGCAGTAGAGAGCTACAAGATAGAGAAGGTTTTATATCAAATAATAAAGGGAGAGTATCTGAAACTAAGTTTGAAATCCCTCCTTTAAGAATGTTGAAAGAGATAGTATCAAACAAACCTAAACAACCAGTAAGAACAGATGCAGCAGGTGTAGATAAGGCAAGCTATTCTATTCCTAAACTTATGGATGTTCCTCTTCCTGAAGGCCCGTTAAAAGAATCTATTAAAAAATCTGCAAGAGAACAAGGTAGTCCTCTTCCTATACTCACACCTGATCAACAGGAATTGACAAACATAGCAAGACTGTCTGAACGGGAAAAATTAAAAAAACAAGTTGCTAAACTACATGGTGGTTACAGACCTGATGAAATGGGTTGGTTAGAAGAGACAATTATTGGAGACAGACCTGGATCTTTAACAGAAAGAGCAAGTGAAAACATAAAGAATCAAATTGTAGGGTCTATTTCAGGAGCGGTAAAAGGAGGTGCGCTTATTCCTATGGTGCTTGGTCAAGGTGTTAAATTTGTAGAGTATGCTCCAAGGGCTGCATATAGTCTTTTAACAGGTAATGATATAACTCCAGCAAACCAAATGTTCATGGCAGGAAATGCTATGGAGAAAACAGCAGAAACATTATTTAAAGCTTCTAAACAATTTGAAAACTGGGGTAACTTTGATTCTGAAGCTAGGACAGCACAATTTATGAAGGATGCTTGGGAGATAGGAATTAACCTTGGCCCAGCTAAAAGCTTGTTTAAAGTTGCAGATAGAGCTATTGACGGTGCTACAACTATATATCATAGCGCAGTTCTCAATAGAAAGATGGCTCCAGGAATAAGAGCTGCCCGTGACAATAATCTTAAAAATCAAAAAGACTTTATTCGTAATGATACAAATGCTCTAGATGTACTACTTGCAGATGAAATAGGAGCCAAATACTTTGCAAAAAAAGCAGCGTTTAAACCTCTTTTGGTTAAACACTATTATTCAGCGTTAAAAAGCGGATCAAGTATTGCTAAAGATGCTAAAACTGCAGGAGCTTTAGAAACAGTTGCTAGAGCAAGACTACAATGGCATGAAGCTATGAATAAAATTAGTCAAGAATGGATACAAAATATTATACCATACTATAAAGGACAGTTTTATTTGGTCAGCACAGGACCGAAATGGCGAAACTTTGAATGGGGAATAAGAAAAAAAGATTCTCATGCAACTTCCGTAGGCTTCAAAAAAGGAGAAGGAGGTACTTGGGAAAAAGTAGCTTATACAAAAAGCCTTTCTCCTAAAGCTATAAAAGATATGAAAATGCTTCATAGAACATTGTTAGTAGAAGCTTCTACGGCAGGAGCAGTAGGTATGAGTTTATATGATGATTGGTTTAAAGGTACATCAGCAGAACCATACAGAATGTTTATTGGAGGCATAGGAGGGATGTTTCTAGCTCCTTCTATAAGTGTACAAATGCTAGGAAAAACAATATCTAAAATAGAGACGGCTGCTCAAACTATTTCTGCTCCTCTTCCTGGAGGTAAAGCTATGGGTCTTGGAGAAGATCGTGTAGGGTTAGGAACTATTTTATTACTTGGAGGTCTTTTAAGTAGAAATTTGAGACGTAGAAAAGCTAGGGAATTTGATGCGTCTGGAAACGTAGTAGTAAAAGAAGAGTTAGAACAAACTCGATTTGGTGAATCTAAATTTGAAAAAAGAATAATAGCTTCTTTATTAGGAGTTCCTTTACATAAAGCATTTTCATTAAGCGATGCTAAACCCGTTATGAGAACTATAATTCGTAAGGATGGAAGCTTTGGGCCTGGAACAGAGCCTTTATTTCCTAGAAAAATTGTAGACAAAAATGGTAAAAGCGTAGTATCAGGATTAACACACTTAGACTTAGCTATGAACCAGCGAACAAAAGATATGGATACTTTAACAAACTTAGCTGCTTTTATGGAAAAGAATTTAAGTGAAGAAGAGATACTACCTATAATACAAATATTTGAGGCAGGAGAAAAACTATCTGTTAGGTTAGATGAACTTGGAGCAGATGCTTCTTCAATGGAGAGGTTTATGGTTACTCAAGAAGCTATTCAAAAAGCAATAGTATCTCAAGTAGCTCTTGGTACATACTCTAAAATGATAAGAGACAGGAAATTTCAAAGTATGTTTGGAAAAGGAGATTTTAGACTTCCTGAAAAAGTACTTTTATATAATACTCTTCTTTCTAGTATGCAAGAAGCAGAAGAAAATCTGCTTTTTTTAGCTTCTAGGCTAAAAGAGCTGGCTGATGATCCTATAGCAGCTAAAGAAATGAAAGAGTTCATAATCCGATCAGAAGAAATGATTGCTAATTTGTCTAAATCTAAAGATGATTTTAAAGAAATGGTCACTATAATAACAGGAGAAAAAGGTGCAGGTTCTATGTTAGCTGACTTTAACCATAGTATCATTCAAAAAGCTGTACACGGTTCCCCAGAAGATGGTGGTCTTTCGTTAAATAGTAAATTTAGATTTGATGAAGAAGAAACTGTAAATTCTGTAGGTACAGTTATTTCTCCTACTGCTAAAAGTCTAGAGGATCATTTTGATTCTGCTTTTGGTCAAATACAAGCTAGTCGTTTAAAGATAGATGAAAAAGTAAGACAAGCTTACGGTTTTAAAAATGATGCAAGCAATCCTGCACACCAAGCTTTTCAAGAAACTATGGATGCTACCCCTATATTTAACGCTTTAGATGATCTAAGATTTAAAGAGCTAGATAAAGAGGGTATTAATTTACAGAATATTCTTGGAGATGATTTTACACAATCAGGCATAACTCAATCTTCAAGTTTAGTTTTAGACATAACAACATATTCTAGATACCTTCATCTGCAAAATAAGGATAAAGAGTATCTTGTAAGTAGATTAAGTGAAATTATAGATAACGATATACCTGTCACACTAAGAGAAGGATCTTATAAGATAGGAAATACAAACACTTCAACGCCTATTCAGCACATTCTTGAAGAGAACGGAAGTTTAGATTTAAAAGGTATGCTAAGAAATCTAGAGGAGTATAGTGTAACACACGCACAAGCAGGTGGAGTAAAAGGTCAAGAAGAATACTTGAAAAGATTACTAGCTAATTTAGTACCTATAGAGGGATCATATGCTAAATCTACACATACTTTTTTAAACGAAATATTGCGTAGAGACTTAAAAATTGACGATATTTTTAGAATGAGCGAAGCATTCTCTACTTATGGTTTTAAAAATTCTACAAAAGCAAAAGGAGTTTCTACTCTAAATTTTAACGAGTCTTTAATAAAAGAATTAGATGATTTGGGAATAACATCAATGTCTGCAGAAGCTAAAGAACTGTGGCAAAGAAAGTTAAATATACAAAAAGTATTAGGTAAAGAGTTTACTATGCAATCTGATAGCATAGGAACTAAAAGTATAAAGAATAATTATGAGTTATTAGACTTATTTTTTACTAGAAATAGTGATCTTATTGTTGGAAATACAACAACAGGAACAAGAGGCGTGTATAATGATTTGTTTGACCCTATCACACTGGATGGAAAAACTGAAAAGTTGTTTACTACTTCAAAAACAGAAATGAATCAAATACTAAGTGATCATATCGCTGTACGCATACTTTCAGAGCCTAATAAATTTTTAAGACCTTCTAATTATTCTAAAATAGAAGCCCTACACAGTAAAGGTATTGTTAATGACAATACTTTCAACTTTATTAAAGATTACAAAAAGAACATTTACGATAAAAAGAAGTTAGCGTCTGTTACAAAAGAATACAAAGCAACTGAAGCTAAGATTCAAAGCAACATAAAGGTCATATTAGATGCTGCAACTGAAGCACAGTTAAGTAGTTCTTTTATGAAAGGCTTATCAGATGTAAAAAGTGCTGATGACTTAGTAGAGTTTTTAACAGTAAGTAATACACACATGGACACTCTTCCTGTTATATCTAAAAGTAGGGTAGGCACAAGATTAGAAACTTTAAGAAAAGATATAGAAGGATTATTTGTAAATCCTAAAGATGATATGGTTACTATAATTGAAAATAATCCAGATATATTTACAGGTCCAAACGGACAAGAAACTTATAATAGAGTTTTACGTATCTTTGAACCTGTAGAACAAACAGAACGAGTTGTAAGAAGAGTTGATGAGTTTTTTGAAAAAATTATAGGTATACCTAAAGGAACAAGAACTATAACTACTGCTCAAAGAAAAGATTTAGAAAATTTTGAAAACTTACTTCATTCTACACTAGCAGATAAAGCTATCAACACTACAAATACACGAAGATCAGTTTTTTCTAAAGACAAATCAGGTACTTTAGATGTTACTGCACATTCCAATGATTTTGGACTTGGATTTGATATAGATCCAATAGCATTTGCTAATTATTTTAAAGATTTAAGACCTGTATTTAACCGAATTGATGAACTTACAGGAAATACTGCACGAAGTAAAGGTTTAGACGATTTATTTAAAGCTGCAGTATTAGCAACAGCTAAAGGAGTAGACACTGGACAAAAGTTACAAGATTTAATAGGTACTATGGGTAAAGGAATAACAATACCAGCAGCTTTATCTAGACTCTATGCAGGACTTAGAGGTGTTGTAAGTTGGAAGTATCTAGCTGGAGAACAAATGGTACGACAAAGACAACTAAAAGAACAAGAATTATTAGTTAAACTTGTTACTGATCCTGATCTTATAAGAGATTTAACAGTAATACTCCAAAAAGGAAAATTAGATACAACAAGATATGAAAAGTTAATAAAAAGAATCAGAAATATTACAGGAGGCAGAATACTTGCTTATAATGAAGCCTTTGAAGAAACAAGTGACCCTACTCAAGAAGAATTTAGACAAAGTTTTGTAGGTTTTATGACCGCTTTTGCTAGGACGAGATCAGCTAGAGATTTAAGAGGTGAAGATATACCAATAGATCCTATAGAGTCTCGAAATAGATCTCCTTTTCCTCGCTCTCCTGCAAATGAATGGCGACCATCAAATGAATTTTTGCAAGGATTGTAACAAACATGATAGGTATACTAAGTTCCCTTCTCCCTGTAGCAACAACTATACTGGATCGTGTTATACCAGACAAGAATGCTGCACAGAAGGCAAAGCTGGAGATGGAGAAGGAGCTAACAAGTGCCTTTAACAGTGCTAACCTTGCACAAATAGAAACAAACAAAGTCCAAGCTTCTCACCCTAGCTTGTTTGTAGCAGGAGCTAGACCTGCTATCATGTGGATATGCGCCTTTGGTCTAGGCTGGCAGTTTGTCTTTCAACCTATAGCTGTGTGGGGAATGGCTGTGTCAGGTGTAGACGTAGTATTACCTATTATAGAGACAGATGGTCTTATGACTCTTACAATGTCACTATTAGGTCTTGGTGGAATGCGTAGCTTTGAAAAGTCTAAAGGTATTCAACGTAACAACATGAAGAAGTCAAAGTAACTTATTGATTGTTTCTCTGTAAACATCTGTTACATTCTTTAAGCGTTTTATAAACGAACAAAGAAGCTCTGTGTTCTCATACTCTGGAAGTTTAGAATCCATTGTGTTCTTAAATTCATCGGCGGCAATGTGACTGTACACCAGTTCAACGTTCCCGTCTTTTTTTAGTTCTACATCTACACTAGATAGTTTTATTGTTTGTGGTTTCTTACTCATATGTCTACTATTTCACAAACCCCTGCGCTACAAGCTAACTCTTGCGAGGCTTTTGTGTTATCCTCTTTCTCATAATTATCAAATTCTTTCCAATTAATAGACTTAGGCATAGCAGCACACAGCTTGTTGTAGTCTTTCTTTGTGCTGTCTTGATACGGTGCTTGTCTATAACTGTGATCAGAAAAGGGAAGAAAACTGATACCACTCAAACTATCAAAGTTCTTGTAGCACCAGTTTCCAACCTCAATCCATTCATGCTCCTTTACGCTAACCGTAACAGAAGGCTTGTGTTCACACCAATGGTCACTAAAGCGTTTCCATGTGTGAAGCTGTTCCAGTGCCTTAATGTCAGTCCTACAGATTGCAGCATCAGGTGATTTAAAAGGAAAAGAAAAAACCACTGTATTGCTAGGACTATTAAAGTCAGGTTCATTTGGAATGTTCTGGTTCATTAGAAATTGAGTTAATGAATCTTTTACATCCCCACGCACAGTTCTAACATAATACGGAGCGTGTCGAGCATGAATGCCACTGGCAGAGTCAGTAAGTTGACTCACCGTCCCAGATGGCTTAACACAAGTTGTGGCCGTTGACTGAGGAATGCCAAGGAGCTTCGACCACTTCTTGTTAGTAGCTATCACTGTGTCTTTTAACAGCTTTAGCGTCTTATCGGAATCAGGTCTATGCAATATAGCACAATCCATGATTCCTGTCAGAGACACACCAAGCAACCGTTCCTCTTCGGTGTTACTACGCCAGCGTGTCCTAAGATATTTAAAGTCTGTGAGCGTTGCTTGTAATGTTCCAAGTATAGAAGCAAGCTCTGCCTTTCTCTGTAACGTCTTAACATTGTCATCTGCTCTGCATACAACCTCAGACAGATTGCAGAACTGATTAGGACGGAGTATAATCTCACTACAAGGGTTAGTTCCAAAGTCGCCATGTTCCTGTCTGCGACCATTGCTTGTTGCCTTGTCAGTTGCAGCTACTCTGTTAAATATACCACGTTCTCCAGACTTGCTCTCATACAGCGCAAGCCATTCTTTCATAAAAGAAGACGGGCTAGGAGTTTCTGTATACGCGACTGAATTGTTTGCCAAAGCTCTATGAGGATACATATGCCACCAATCGCCAGATTTAGCAGAACGCATACGATCATCAGTAAGATTACTAAGAGAAAGAAGAGCAGAACGACGAACTCCTCCGACAACCACCACTTCACCCGTTTTACAAACAATATCGTGGCATTCAATAGACGTGAGTTTCCTTCCGTGTGCATTCTTGAATACTCCTATTGTAAACTTAAACAAATCCTGTAGAGGCTCAGGACCAGATGCACGACCACCAAAGGTCTTTAAGCGTTGTCCTGCAGGTCTGATCTTAGAGAAGTCCAGCTTAGGTACTCTATTACTGTATAGATAGCCTATAAGGTCTTTGAAGCTTCTTGCCCATCCTTCCTTGGAGTCAGCGACACTGATAACGTCCTCTGTGTCTTCAAACGGTTGATCAGGTATGGTAGGTAGGCTATTAATGTACTGCCTCTCTACAGAGAAGCCTACGCCTGTACCGTTCATAAGAATGTACAGAACCTCATCAAAGGACTTAGGATTGTCTATTGGTATGTAGGAGCAGTTGTACCCTGCAATGTTCTCTCTCTTTAAAGCTGGTCCTGCAGTCATAAGAGACCGCATAGATGGCATGACATGTAGCTGTAGGATAGCTTGTCTAACCTGCTTTATTGTATCGTTACTAGACAAGTCTACATCTGTTGTGTACTTGACATGTTCCACCATGAAGTTAAAGAACCTAGAGACTGTCTCATTCCACGTTTCTCTACGGTTTTCTTCATCAATCCAACGAGCGTAACGGCTCTTGTGTATGAACTTCTGATAGTCTGTAGGTAACTCACTCATCAATCTTTTCCTCTAATTTCTTTAAATACCACAGCCCTTTTGAGATGTCTTGCTTTGGTTGTCCTTTGTGTTTGTACCTGATTACGTACTTCAGAACGTTTCCTTTAAGGTATCCTTGAAACTCATCCTTGGTCATAGACATTTCTATCAGATCAATAGC
>TARA_R110000824_G_scaffold4308_13_pt1 | contig 15588 bp, 16 predicted proteins | sample TARA_R110000824 | Tara Oceans TARA_R110000824 (sample SAMEA4397747) | marine metagenome | biome: Polar Biome; feature: [MES] marine water layer (ENVO:01000295) within the mesopelagic zone...; material: water (ENVO:00002006), including particulate matter (ENVO:01000060) such as......
TATCCGGCGCCGCATTCGTTCCCCGCGCTAATGGTGAAAAGCCCGATCAATGTCAAGAAAAAGCCTGCGTGCTTCCGCTACCGGCAAACTCAGCTCCGTTTACGAGATCTTAACCATGTTTTTGCATGGTCTCGGGGAAACAGGGGCAGTTACGATGAATCATGATCAAAATCTATTTGTGCAGGCCGAAATGTTGAATTTGCTTGATGGCCTGCCGGCTGAATTGGCCGGCAAGCATCCGCTGCAGTTCCTCATGCATCTGGATCATCTCCGGCAGAAAGCGACGCAACATCGCCTGTCCGCGCTCCGCGACCTCAGTTGCGCACTGGAAACCGCATTGCAACCAGCCATGCAAAATGGCGGCGCCATGACCATCGCTCGCTCTTATCTGGAAGCGATGCGCACAGCGCTCGATATCGGTGAGGTGAACCCGGTCATGACCGAAGCGCTCATGGCCAATGTAGCACTCCGCCTTGGCGGACAGCCCTAACCGGACTGGCAGTGGATGCATTCCTAACTTCGCTTTTTGCTCTGGCTGTCGCTGAATTTGGCGACCGGCCACAGATATTGTGCGCCGCTCTGGCTATAAGATATGGTCGAGTGTCCCCGATAATCTGGGGCCTAAGCCTTGCTACGCTATGCAATTGCGTGATTTCAGCCATTGCCGGTTCCGCGGTCCATCAATGGATCAGCGAAGATGCCCTGCAGCTTTTCTATGCCCTGTCCCTGATTTTCGCAGGCTTCGGTATGCTGGCGTGGCGCCGCCCGGTCGATTTGCTGCAAAAATGGCGCATCGGGCCGTTCTGGACATCGTTTCTGGGTCTTTTCATTTTGCAACTCGGCGACAAGGGGCAGTTTGTGCTGATGGCTACCGCGGCGCGAACCGACATGTGGGCTTTCGCCGCAGCCGGAGGATGGATCGGAGTGATGATCGCTTGCTTGCCGGCCATCCTGTTCCACCGGCAATTGGCCGAGAATATTCCGATGGCGCCTATTCGCTATACAGGCGGCGCTGGCTTCCTTTTGGTCGGCGCCATTCTGGCGCTTGGCGCATGGGGCATATTCTGATGTCATCCCGGCACCCATGTTGGGGCTGCTAGATCGATATTATCAATCTGAGATAGGAAATCTTCCCGTTATATCGGGCTGCCAATTTTCTGTAATCCCATGGTCATAGGATAATGAATCCGAAAAGGAGAATGACAATGACCACAGGTGACAATGCCAAAAAAGCTGTAGCCGAAGCCCTGAACGGAATATTGGCGGACAGTTTCGCGCTCTATCTCAAGACCAAAAACTTCCACTGGCATGTTTCCGGCCCCCATTTCCGCGACTATCATCTCATGTTTGATGAGCATGCAGCACAAATTTTCTCCACTACCGACCCGATCGCCGAGCGGGTTCGCAAAAATGGCCATCGTACGCTTACGTCGATTGGCGATATCGGCAAAAGGCAGAGCATTGCCGACAATGACGATGCCAAGGTCACTGCGGCAGACATGCTGGAGGAATTGCGTCAGGACAATCTGAAGCTGGTGGAAAGGTTTCGCCAAGCCAAGGAACTGGCTGGAGAAGCTGGTGACAATGCCACCGATGGCTTGCTCGATGATTGGACCGACCAAGCCGAAGAACGCGCCTGGTTTCTTCTGGAGATCGCCCAGAAAGACTAAGCCCAATCAGCAGAAAGATTAGGCCCAATCAATTCTATGAATGGAAGCCGACATCTTGTTCAAATTTCCCCGCCATGCCTGTAAATGTAAACAGGCGGCGGGGATATTTGCACGAAACAGGCCAGCAACTGTTGCGCAATCATCACAGATGTAACCAAATTTTGAGTTTCGCGAGACGCGAAATGCCGGAAAACTGGCGTTTTTGCTTTCCCCATTCATATTTCGTAAATGTTTCACTTTGATTTGATCGGCAAAATCAAGCAAAGTACTGACTTGAGCCTATTCTGGCTGGGTTTTTTAGGGGACATTCTTCCATGATCAAGAATTTCGGACAATCGAAACGATCTGTACTTCTGCGTACAGCGGCAGCTGGGGCAATTGCTACGCTTGCGCTGGCAACACCAGCTCAGGCCATCGTGCCCAATGACAATTACACGCCGGAAGATATCGTCGACGACAGCGGCGTGAATGGCGTTGGCATGTTCGCGCGCGGCGATGGCTTTGTCTGCTCCGGTACATTGATCAATCCGCGTACGGTCCTGTTTGCCGCGCATTGCGTAAACGATCGCCCCGAAAGCGATTATAATACAGTCGTCAACGCTGCATGGTCTTTTGACAGTGATGCGATCCAGCTGCTCAATTTCATCCGTGACGAACTGGGATTCACGAGCGGTACATTCGAACAGACGATCAACACTTTTCTGGTGAACCAGATCATGTGGAATCCCCAGTCCAACGAACGTCCTGACAGTCAGGGTTTTCTTGAGGGCGATATCGCTCTGGCCAGCCTCGCCACCCCCGCAGGTCAAATTCCGACCTGGGCACTGCTGTTCTCGGCGCTTCCAACGCCTGATTCAATCAGCAACGAAGATGGTACCGGCTATCATGTAAACATCACCGGCTATGGCCGCACGGGTAGCGGCACGGCCGGATCGAATGTCGGTATCGACTTCCGGCGCCGCGCTGCGGAGAATATGCTAGGATCGCTGGCGTCTTTCAATTCCCGCGACGCATGGCTTTTCGGTGATGATACAGGTACCCTGCCGCAGGTTCTTTATCGTCTCGACTTTGACGATCCGAACAAGACCAATCCATACGACTTTAACCTGTACAAGGACGAACCGCGCGAACTCGAAGGCACGACAGCTGGCGGCGACTCCGGCGGCCCATTGATTCTCGATGCTGCAAATAACAGCCTCTCTGACGAAGATTTGCAGATCGGCGTCTTGTCCGGTGGCTCGCGCTTCTTCGGTCCCCAGGTATTCAGTTCCTACGGCACGGAAAGCTTCTATCAGCCGCTGTTCCTGTTTGCCGACTATATCGCGGCGAACAATCCTTATCGCTATGTCAGCGCGAAAGCGGGTGATGGCGATTGGGAAGATGCAACGCATTGGCAGACCGATCTGGATCCCGCTTACCGGATCATCGATGCTGACGGCAATGTTGTAAACGGTTTTCCCGACACCCCGTCGGCTGGCCGGTTTGGCGATAGCCCGGAATTCGGCCAAGTGTGCTACGATCCGGAAGGACCTAGTAACCAACCAAATTTCCCGGATGAATGTTACGATTTTGCAACCGGCACTCCGGCTCCGGCTGCGCGTGAAACGCCAACTCCAACGCCTGGGCAAGGGCCAATGGGGGGCAATCTGACTTCGGGTATTGGCATCGTTGAATTTGGCAATGCTTCGCAAGTTTCCGATCTGGCAGCTGGCGGTGATACTGAATCATCAGAAGTGACCGCGCAGTTAGCTACCAGCGCAGCGCCGGTAGAGGTGGCATCTGCAGCTTCTCCTGCAACGCGTGCAGGCATGATCATGGGCGCAGAGAATCAAGCGCAGGGCAATGGCGTTGATTTCGCTATCGAAGCACCTCAAAATGGCGTCGAATTGTCCGAAGAAGAGGCGCAAGCCGATGACGGACCTGCCGGTTCTGACGAGCAAGCTCAGGTAGAAGTGAGCGATCCGCCAGTGCAACCTGATCCGACGCTTGCCAACGGCTTGCCCGGTGCAACCGATTTTGTTCCCGACAATATCGAGCCGACTATCAGCGCCGACCCGGCGGAACAGGTCAATGCACGCTATTTCGATGTCACGTTGGATCAAACGGGCACCACTACATTGAGCAGTGACAGAACGATCGACCGTCTAAGCGTTGGCGGCTTGGCCGGCTTGAATATCGCTGATACCGGCAGCTTGACGTCGCTTATCGATGTCACTCAAACCGGTGGACGGATTTCGGTAGACGGTACCCTGACCAGCGCGGGTGATTATTCCTTGATCATGGGACTATTGACCGGCTCCGGTACGGTAACAGCACCGATGGTAACCAGCGTTGCGGGTGCAATCGCGCCGGGAACCATGGGCACTATTGGCACTTTGACAATTGACGGAAATCTAATTCTGTCATCGGGAACGACATTGTTTATCGATGTCGGCGCATCGAACAGTTCCGATCTCATTGCGGTAACCGGCGAAGCTAATGTCGGTGGCAATGTTGCCATTGGCAATATTGAGGTTTTCCAAACGGCAACGCCAAGCCTCTATCGTTTCCTGTCCGCTGATGGTGGAGTGACCGATCAGTTTACAGGTGTTTCGAACTTGTCGGCGATCCTGTTGTCGAGTTTGATATATAGCGACAATGCCGTAGATCTTCAAATTCTTGCGCAAAGCTATCAGAATGTGATTGATGGTACGGATCCCGTGCAGGTCAGCTATGCGGCATTGTTGGACAACAATCGCGGGAATGCGACTGTCGCCGATCTATTCTCGTTTCTGGACTTCACCGATGCTGGTACGATTCAAGCCACTTTTGACAGTTGGGCTCCGACGACGGAATCGACTGTTCAAGCCATGGGACGCGCTTTCCTCGGCAATGTTTCCGATTTCTACCAGAATAGAACCAGTCTGGGCGACCGTTCTTCAAACGGCGGCACCGTTGCGGTGATCGGAAGACCGATGCAACTGGCAGCAACCTCTCTGGGCGGCTTTGCCATGAACGGTGCTAGTGTCCTGAGTGATGCAGCCGCGAATGCGGATGATACCGAAGTTCGCTCCGGTAGCGTCAACGAAGACATGGCTATCTATCTTGCTGGCGGTTTTGTGAACGGTGATAGTGGATCAATGCCAATGAGTGCAGGCGCTAACGCAGATGACGAGTTTGACGGCTTCTTCATTGCCGGTGGTCTCGAATATTATCTCGATGAATCATCCTTCATCGGAATCTCGGCATATTATTCGGATGTGGACGCGACGGTTGCACTAGGCAATACGGCGCAATCACAAGCCATCATGGGGTCAATTTACGGGCGGAAGAAATTCGCCGGCGGCCTGGTGTTGGACGGTCGAGCTACGCTGGGTACCTATAATGTCGAGACGCTGCGCAATGTATCTCTCGGAGCGCAGACCTTCAATCTAACGACTGACGATGACAGCATGGTATATGCCGGCGAGATTGGCCTGTCGAAAGAGTTGGACGTTCTTGATACGATCATCGCTCCCGGCATTCGTGGTCGCGCGGCGAAGATCAACTTTAGCAATGTGGACGAACAGGGTGGTGGACCAGCTTTGACGATAATCCGTCCGGATTATAGCAGCATTCAGGGGCTGGCCGGTATCGAGTTCAAGTCAAAACCGGGCAGAAAATTGCAAATGCGCGCGTCTTTGAACTATGTTCACGAATTCGAGGATAACCCGAACAGCTTCGGTGCAAATTTTGTCGGAGGCGCTGGTGCAGTCGCACCATTCGCACTGGCTAACCCGGACAAGAACTGGGGCGAAGTTGGCGTTGGCTTGCGTTACAATATGGGCAATGTCTCGTTTGACCTTTCCGCCGATACCACGATTGGCCGGTCGGATGTTTCCAGTCAGGTTTATTCGGGCGCGATTAGCTTCCGCTTCTGATAATCGAAGAACATAGAAAGCCCGCCGAAGAAATTCGGCGGGCTTTTCTGTGCCTGTTTGCTACGGCATTATTACACGGATGTCGCGGGACAAAAAAATGGCGGGTCAAAGCCCGCCATTTTGCATTTCTGGATGAGTTACAACTCGCTATTTTGCGACCAGATTGACCGCTGCAGTCTTGCCGCGTTGATCTACTTCCAATTCAAACTCCAGTTTGTCGCCTTCTTCCAGCCCGCGCATACCGGCGCGTTCTACGGCTGAAATATGGACAAATGCATCCGGCTGTCCATCATCGCGTTGAATGAATCCGAAGCCTTTGCTGCCGTTGAAAAATTTTACGGTACCCGTAGCTTTTTCGCCAGTAAGTTCTCTGCGAGGAGCACCGCCGCCACCGCGATCTTCACGAGGGGGCGCGCTATCGGTTACTTCGATAAGATCGCCTTCGATCTGAATGTCCGAAGCGGAAACTTTTCCACCGCGGTCAACCAGCGAAAAACGCAATGTCTGGCCTTCAGCGAGGCCTTTCAGGCCAGCGCGTTCGACTTGACTAATATGGACAAAAACATCTTCGCCGCCACCATCTTGTACGATGAAGCCAAAACCCTTTTGTGCATTGAAAAATTTTACGGTTCCGGTGCTTTCGCCGACGACCTGATCCGGCATACCGCCGCTCCGCCTGGCTCCACCGGAATCACTATCCGGCCGCGTATATCTTTCTACGGGCGGACCGTTATCACCTTGATATCCATCGAAGTTTTCGTCACCGAAGCCGTCGCGCTTGTCCCGGCCTCTACCTCGCCGGTTTCTGTCAAAACCCATTCTTAAAACGTCACTTTCAATTCGCCCTACCCAGTAATGTCAATGTCACAGCGGACGATCTCTGAAACATTGTTTTGCGCGAATCCTATTACCGCGCACTCCAATCATATAGAAAAATAGTGGAATAAGCGAATGAATTCGGTGTTTTGGTGACAGTTCGACTGAACCGATGTTAATTTTGCCCGGCTCAGAAAAGCCAGGTTTTAGGATCAGCTATGGGTTCATGTTTCTGCGCTTTCAGCAACGCTAGCACCGAGCGCACCAATATCCAGACGGCGAGAGCGAGCAGAATGGGAATGCCAATCAGGACAAAAGACAGAATTCCGCCAATAATCCCGACTATAAATCCGATGATGAATGTCATGATATGAAATTGAAGATGGCTTTCTTCCCAGGTCCCGGCGACCTCGTCTTTCCATATCAGTGCCAGAATAAAGCCCACCAAGCCGGTAATACCCACGACAAATCCGGCGATGTAGAGAAGCGAGACTATCGTCGCCTTGTTCAGATCAAAACCGGGAGTGCCTGTTTCAGGTAATTTCTCTGCCATTTTCTCAAACCCCTCTTGCTATGCGCGAAATTTCTGTGCGGAACGCTGCTCAAACTAAACTTGCTGTTTGGGCTTGCCTGCGGCACATAGCATATCCGATGATGCGGTGCTGTCCATTTTTGTAGCCGGTTGTTTGACCAAGGTTGAAAACCACAAGCCAAGTAAGGTGTCTTGATGATGCCACGGTTGCGAAAATGAAGACGTTCCCGAATTAATTTTAAGACAGGCAAATATTAATGGCAGTTTTTTTTCATGAAGAAGATATTCCCGCAGACGTTCTCGGCGAAGGAGCCGTGGCGGTGGATACGGAAACGATGGGGCTCCAAACCCATCGCGACCGATTATGCCTGCTCCAGATATCAGACGGGCAAGGCGACGAGCATCTTGTGCGCTTCGGTCCCGATAGTGACTATTCCGCACCTAATCTTCGCGCCATATTGGCCGACCCGAGCCGTGTGAAACTATATCATTTTGCTCGGTTTGATCTCGCTGCGATCGAACATTATCTTGGTGTGACGGCAGCCCCTGTCTTCTGTACAAAAATCGCTTCACGGCTCATTCGGACCTATACGGACCGCCATGGACTGAAAGAAATTGTCCGCGAGCTTCTTGGTCAGGATATTTCAAAGCAGCAGCAATCCAGTGACTGGGGTAATCCTGAACTCAGCGAGGCCCAGCGGGAATATGCCGCGTCGGACGTCCGCTTTCTACACAGATTGAAGGATGAGCTTGAAGTTCGACTCGAGCGTGAAGGCAGAACTGCCTTGGCTCAGGCTTGTTTCGATTTTCTGCCTGATCGCGCACGTTTGGATCTGGCTGGCTGGCCGGAAACGGATATTTTTGCACATGCCTGAAGCTTCGCTATTCTTGTTCAGTCACCGTGAGAGTGATTATCGGATCGTGGTTTAACGATGTCGACCGCCGCTAAGCTTGTCCGGACGAAACGCCAGGAATTTGCCGCTCCGAACGGCAAGCATGATCGAAATGTAAAATGGCTGCGCTTCATTCTGCCCGTCGGCGTCGGTGTGCTGGGTTCGATGTTGGCACTGGCCCCGTTCACCATGAGCGGGGAGCTTAGCTTCGTCCTGGACAAGAATAGCGTCGATGTTGCCAAGGAACGGATGCGAGTCACCGAAGCGCTCTATCGGGGCGAGGACAGTGAAGGTCGCCCGTTTTCGCTAAAAGCAGGTTCCGCAGTACAGAAAAGTTCAAGCGAAGCAATTGTCGAGCTGACCGATCTTTCTGCCCGGATTTTGTTGAAAGATGGACCGGCCCAGATTCGCGCAGGCGAAGGCCGCTACGACATGGATCAGGAAAGTGTCCGGGTGCCAGGAACAGTACAAGTTGAAGCTGCCAGCGGTTATCGGCTCTCTACCAGCAATGTAACGGTTGATCTCAAGCAGCGCACTTTGAAAAGTGAGGGCGTGGTGGAAGGGCGGACGAATATTGGAACTTTCGGTGCGGACCGGCTGGAAGCAGATTTGGCGGAGCGGACTGTGAGCCTGGATGGCAATGCCCGTTTGCGGATTGAACAAAATGGATTAAGAAGACCTTAGATGAAATTGAACCTTTTCCTTTCCCTTTCGACTGGCACGGTTGTCCTTGCTACCGCATTTCTGTTCCTTGCAGGGCCAGCTCCGGCACAGGTATTTGGCAGTCATAACAGCAATGCACCGGTGAATTTTGATGCCGGTCGGATCGAGGTTCAGGATCGTGCAGACCGCGTCGTACTGTCCGGCGCGGTTCGCGTCGAGCAGGCTGGGCTGGTACTCAATGCGGCGCGCATGACCGTGGCTTATCGGAGCACAGGGGGTATCGAGATCGACAGGATCGATGCATCCGGCGGCGTCACCATTCGCAAAGCGGGCGACACCGCCACAGGAAATGTCGCCATATATGATCTCAATCGTCGCCTTATCACCCTGATAGGTAATGTTACGCTCACACAGGGATCAAATCGTCTCTCCGGTGGTCGAGTCATCATCGACCTCACATCGGGCAGATCGACGATAGACGGGCGTTCGACCGGTGGCTCTTCGGCCGGTTCGCAAGACTCCAGCGGGCGCGTGTCCGGCACATTCACGGTGCCGCAACGGAAAGATTAAAGCTTCGAAAATTGACGAGACAATGAAGGTCGGTGGCGGAAACGGACAAACTATCATTTCTCCGTTTTCAACGATGCCTGATTTACTGGATGACAGGACCAATTCCAATCTCCCATGCACAAAGCTTGCCAATTCCGATCAGATTGGGGCATGCTGTTAACCGGTGGACAAGCTAGTCCATGCGATTGAGGACGAATGATGAGCGAAACAGCCGTGACTGAAATTCCGACAATGGCCGATCCGGGTGCCGCGATGGCGAGCGATGCGATGGAGCATGGCCTAGCGGTGGTTTCGATTGCCAAGAGCTACGACAAGCGCTCGGTCTTGTCTGATGTGTCGTTGTCGGTAGGACGAGGCGAAGTTGTCGGACTTTTGGGCCCCAATGGAGCAGGTAAAACGACCTGCTTTTACTCAGTCATGGGTCTGGTTCGACCGGATGCTGGGCGAATCATGCTCGACGGTGAGGATATCACGTCACTCCCAATGTATCGCCGCGCGATTCTTGGTATCGGCTATCTTCCTCAGGAAACATCGATTTTTCGCGGTATGACCGTTGAACAGAATATCATGGCGGTTCTCGAGATGGTCGAACCCGATGCTAGCGTGAGAGCGGAAACGCTCGACCGCCTGCTCGATGAATTCGGTCTTATGAAGTTACGCAGTTCACCGGCAATGGCTCTTTCTGGTGGTGAACGCCGGCGATGCGAGATTGCCCGCGCTCTGGCAGCAAGCCCTTCGATCGTGCTTCTGGATGAGCCCTTCGCCGGGATCGACCCCCTTTCCATTGCGGACATTCGTGATCTGGTTTGCCAGCTGCGCGAGCGGGGCATCGGCGTATTGATCACCGACCATAATGTCCGTGAGACGCTTGATATCGTCGACCGCGCCTGCATCATCTATGACGGACAGGTATTATTTGCTGGCAGCCCGGAAGATCTGGTTGCTGACGCCAATGTTCGCCGGCTCTATCTGGGTGAAGGTTTCGCGCTTTAGCCATGGCTCTCGCGCCTCGCCTCGATTTGCGGCAAAGCCAGTCGCTGGTGATGACGCCGCAATTGCAGCAGGCGATCAAGCTGCTGACATTGTCTAATCTGGAGCTGGAAACCTTCATTTCCGACGAAATCGAGAAGAACCCGCTGCTGGATACCGGAGAGATTTCGACGGAGAGTGGCGAAGCCAGTGGAAATGAAGAAGGGCCCAGCGAAGCCGCGGCGCAGGGCAGTGATGAGATATTGTCTTCCGGTCCCGCAGAATCCGAATCGGCGCTCGATATGCAGGGCGACACGGATAGTTTCTCCAATAACAGCCTTTCCGAAAGCGATGGCGCTCTCGACGGTCAGCTGGGTTTGAACGGTGCGAGCTCCGGTTCGACCGCGATGGGGGAGGCGCCGGATTTCGAGAATATGCTCGTCGCGGAAATCACCCTCACGGACCATTTGATGGACCAGGCAGGTGCGGTTCTGTCCGGCACCGACCTGTTCGTTGCGCAGCATATCATCGACCAGATCGACGAGTGCGGCTATTTGCAGGCGGATTTGCTGGAACTGTCCCAGCGCCTTAATGTCGGGCTGGCCGACGTCGAACGCATTTTGGGTGTCGTCCAGACGCTTGATCCTGTCGGCGTCGGCGCAAGGGATCTGGCAGAATGCCTGGCGCTGCAAGCCAAGGATGCGGATCGCTATGATCCCGCCATGGAGCGACTGATCGACAATCTCGATCTGCTTGCCAAAGGTGCGTTGCCGCAGCTCAAGCGGATATGTGGCGTCGACGATGAAGACCTGATGGATATGATCAGCGAGTTGCGCAACTATGATCCGAAGCCTGGCTGCAAGATTGGTGGTGGTGCGGTGCAGGCGGTGGTGCCGGATGTATTTATCGCTGAACGTGCAAACCGGTGGATCATCGAAGTGAACAGCGCCACCTTGCCGAAGGTGCTGGTGAACCGCAGTTATTATTCCGAACTGAAAGATGGCGCGCAGGACAAGCAGTCGAAGGAATGGCTGAACGAGTGCCTCGCAGACGCCAACTGGCTGGTCAAGGCGCTCGATCAGCGGCAGCGGACAATCGTCAAGGTCGCGACGGAAATCGTCAAGCAGCAGGAAGAGTTTTTCCGCAAGGGTGTGGCGCATCTCCGGCCTTTGACTCTGAAGAATATCGCCGAGCAAATCGAGATGCACGAGTCGACGGTCAGCCGGGTGACGTCGAACAAATATCTTTCTTGCTCGCGCGGGACGTTCGAGCTCAAATATTTCTTCACCAGCGGGATTCAGTCTTCGACTGGCGGCGAGGCAGCATCGGCTGAGGCGGTCAAAAGTCATATCAAGTCCCTGATCGACAGTGAGGACCCCAAGAAGATCCTTTCCGATGACAAGCTTGTCGCCTTGCTCAAGGACAGGGGCTTCGACATTGCCCGGCGAACGGTTGCCAAATATCGCGAAGCGCTCGGCATGGGCAGTTCGGTCCAGCGCCGTCGCCAGAAAGCGCTCGAGGGCAAGGCCGCCTAGACCGGCTTGCGCAGCACCGCGAATTCCAGTTCCGGAGTCTTTGGCCGGCCAAAGCGTGCGTCACCGTGCGGAAAGGGTCGATGTTCGCCGGTCCGCGCATAGCCGCGGCGCTCATAATAAGCGATCAGGTCATTGCGCTGCCGGATGACGGTCATTTCGATCGCCTTTGCCTGCCACTGTTCGCGGACAAATCGCTCTGATTCCGCCAGTAACTCCCTACCCAGACCAGCCGCCTGCAAAGCGGGGTCGACGGTCAACAGGCCGAGATAGGCAAGCCCGTCTCCGACATAGGACAGCTGGACGCACCCGATGATGGCATGCCCGTTTTTCGCGAGCAGAATGACCTGATTGTCCTTCCCGATAATCTCGCGCAACGCCTTTGGATCGGTCCGCTGCCCGCCGAGCAGGTCCGCTTCGTGAGTCCAGCCGCGCTTGGCGCTTTCCCCGCGATAGGCACTTTCAACCAGTGCGTGGAGCGTATCAATATCGCCAGGCCCGGCACGATCAACTTTCATGCCAGCCGGATCCCGTCCGCTTCCAGAACCGCGCTATCGGTGACCTGACCGGTCACTATCACGCGTTTCTCGACCTGGTCGACCGGTGTGCGCAAAAGTTCGAGCCGATAGCGTTCGCCATCATCGCATTGCAGGAAGAAACCCGTCGCATCGCGCTGGAGCAGCCCGGCATATTCCTCATCGTTGCGCACTTTCGTCATCATCATGCAGTGGCAAGCAATGTTTCGCTGATGTCCCAGAGTCGCTCGGCATCTTCATCTACCGTAATATGCAGTGCGCAATGTTGATAGGGAGGCGAATCCGCTTCCATCAGCTGCGCGACATCGCAATCTTCGCAATAGACGCCCGGCATGTCATCGAGCAGCGGTGAAGTGGCGGCCCACAGGCTCGTGGTGCAACCCTGTGTTGGCGTCTTAAAGATATCGGCAACCGCCGGCGGCACGGTCCCGTCCTTGTTGAGCCAGCCCAGTTCCACTTGCTCTTCGATCGGCAGATGGCGCTGCAGCGGGGTGAAAATCCCGCCCGGATGAACCGAGAAAGCGCGGCCTCCAAAGGCCTGCATCCGGCGGCTGAGCGCATTGGCGAACAGGGCGTTGGCGCTTTTTGCCTGAGCATAGGCGACCCATTTGTCATAGTCGCCACGCTCGAACTGAATGTCATCCCACAATATGCCGTTGCGCTTGTGGGCGACAGACGACAGCGCGACCACCCGTGGTGCATCGGCTTTTTCCAGCAGCGGCAACAGCGCCTTGGTCAGCGCAAAATGGCCCATATGATTGATGCCGAACTGGCTTTCCCAGCCGGGTCCGACGCGGGCCAGCGGACAGGCCATGGTTCCGGCATTGTTGATCAGCAGATCGAGCGCCTCGATAGAATCATAAACCGAAGAGGCGAAGCCGCGGACCGAATCAAGATCTGCTAGGTCCATTTTTGCCGACGATATATCACCCTCGATTGAGGAGAGATTTTCCTCTGCCTTGGCCGGATCGCGAACCGGTACGATCACCGTGGCACCAGCGCCGGCCAGCGCCCGAGTGGTTTCCAGACCGATCCCGGAATAGCCGCCGGTAACAATCGCGGTCTTGCCGGTCAGGTCGATGCCGGCGAGTATCTCGTGCGGTTCACTCCTGGCGTGAAATCCCGAGCCGAGCGGTTTCTGGTCTGCTGCTGCCATGTTGGTCTGTCCTTTCAGTTTATCCGTTCGCCCTGAGCTTGCCGAAGGATGCCTGACGTCCGAGAAGAGTGGTTCGACAGGCTCACCACCAGCGGATCAGACAAGCCGTTCTTCAACCGCCGGTTTTCAATCCCACAATCTCCGACACCGGCATATAGTCATAGCCCAGATCCTCGGCGACCGCCTTGTAGGTGACATGACCGTTCCACACATTCAGCCCTTCGGCGAGATGTGCATCATCGCGCAGTGCCGCTTCCCAGCCCTTGTCGGCAATCGCCAGCGTATGGGGGAGGGTTACATTGTTCAGTGCGTAGGTCGAAGTACGCGATACCGCGCCCGGCATATTGGCGACGCAATAATGGACGATATCGTCGACGACATAGGTCGGATCTTCGTGGGTTGTCGGCCGGGAGGTCTCGAAACAGCCGCCCTGGTCGATCGCCACGTCGCAGAGCACCGAACCGGGCCGCATGGTCTTGAGCATGTCGCGGGTAACCAGCTTCGGCGCTTCAGCCCCGGGAATCAGTACTGCACCAATAACAAGGTCCGCTTCGGCGACGCATTCTGCGAGATTGGCCTTGTTCGAGAAGCGCGTCTTGGCGCGCGATTCAAAATGGGTGCCAACCGATTCCAGAACGTCCGGATCGCGATCCAATATCGTCACATCCGCGCCGAGACCGGCTGCCATTTGCGCGGCGTTGAAGCCAACGACACCGCCGCCGATGATCGTCACCTTGCCGGGGGCAACGCCGGGGACGCCGCCGAGCAAGATGCCGCGGCCACCATGGGCTTTTTCCAGCGCCGTCGCGCCAGCCTGGATCGACATGCGTCCGGCAACCTGGCTCATCGGTTTGAGCAAGGGCAGTCCGCCGGTGCCGGTTACCGTCTCATAGGCAATGCAAATCGCTTTGGATTTGACCAGATCGATGGTTTGTTCGCGATCAGGGGCAAGGTGGAGATAGGTGAACAATATCTGGCCTTCGCGCAACATCGCCCGCTCGACCGGCTGCGGTTCCTTGACCTTGACCACCATTTCGCATTTTTCGAATATTTCAGCTGCGGTAGCCGCAATGGAGGCTCCTGCGTCGACATATTCCGCATCTTCCGCGCCGATGCCGAGCCCGGCGCCGGTCTCGACCAGCACATCATGGCCGTGAGCGGTCAGTTCGCGGACCGATTCGGGGGTCAGGCCGACCCGATATTCGTGATTCTTGATTTCTCTGGGGGTACCAACGCGCATGGAGGAGCTCCTGTTCTATCGAGTCTAACCGCGTTGCATTACCAGTGAATGACGGTCTGTGCGAGACGCTTTGTAATATTATTACGCTAGTTTGAAACTTTCCTAATCGGAACGGGCACCGTGCAAATATTGCCATAGCCGCCACGCGCTTTGATATATTGCAGCAGCGCCGGGCTATAGCTGGCGAGATATTCATAAGCGGGCTGCTTGGCGAGCGGCAGTTCGCTGGCCAAGTGGATCGAGGTGATCGGGATATGCTGCGATTTGTCAGCATAGAAGCCCCCCGGATCGGTGCCCAGTGGCAGATTCTGCAAATGCTCGAGTCCATCAATCACCCGTCCGACCATGCCAAAGGTCGTATCGAGACTGCGCGCCGCTTCGCCGGTGATCACCGACATTTCTGCGCCGCTGCCCGCATCGGGCGGATCATAATGGGCGGGCGACAGTGACCCACGACAGGTCAACGGATAATATTTCGTCTCGCCGTCGACGGTCTTGCTGCCAATCGGCCAGCCGCCGCCGAATCCGACTTTTTGCGCGCCGCCATTTTCGTAGATAATCTTCATCAGCGGTTGGATCGTCGTGCCCTGATATGCATTGCTATAGTCGACCGCCGCCTGCAGCGCCGCCATATCGGCGTCGCGCTTTACCCCGAGTGCCGCGTTAAAATATTCACTCTCCGGAACCGTCTCGAGTCCCTTCGGTAGCTTTTTCGCATCGGGGTTTCCGCCAAACTGGGTCACGAAATCTTTGGCGACGCGATAGATTTTCGTGCCATCCCACCAGCAGGTCCTTGCGAAGGTCCGGACATTGCGAACATGGCCGCCGGAGAGGCTAGCGGGGAGCAACTGGATCACAGCCTGACGTTTGGTGCCATCGGCGGCATCGGGCAGGGTGAAGACGAGGAGGTCGCTGAGCGGGATGGGGAGCCAATGTTCGGCTGGTGCGGCGGTAAGTATTTCGGCGGGTGTTGGCGCGGGCGCTTTGTCCTGTGCCAGGGCAGGCTGCACCAATGAAAAACAGGCTAGGACCAGCGACCAAATGACGATGCGCGCAGATCGAAATTGGTTTTTCATGCGACTCCTTTCTTGATGAACTTTACACACTTTACA
>TARA_R110000824_G_scaffold2558_2_pt1 | contig 15580 bp, 19 predicted proteins | sample TARA_R110000824 | Tara Oceans TARA_R110000824 (sample SAMEA4397747) | marine metagenome | biome: Polar Biome; feature: [MES] marine water layer (ENVO:01000295) within the mesopelagic zone...; material: water (ENVO:00002006), including particulate matter (ENVO:01000060) such as......
CTCCGCATTAGACGGAAAGGTTGGATCTTTTCTCTCAACTCTGTTAGAGGGTTATGAGAAAAATATTGAACAGGTGAATGAATTTATTGAGCAGCATGAAACACAAGTCGAAGGCGCAAAAATGCAGAGAGACGAGTGGGTTACTTCGGTTGAGGAGCTTAAAAACCTTCTTGAATTAGAAGGAGAAACTACAGAAGAAGATTAAGTAGTTCCTACGGATCTTCTATTATAGGAAGGCATCTCTTCTTTCATTCCTGAGATGCCTTCCTATTTTTATACCATGAGTGATAAACTAAAAATACTTTGTGTCCCAGCCAACGAGGGGGGCTGTGCTTACTATAGAATTATTGCACCCTATCAAAAGCTACAGGAACTATACCCAGACGATGTAGAGATTAGATTTGACAAGAATCCTTTGGGTGTGAATGAGCAGGATGGAAGCTGGATTCAGGACTGGGATTTTTCAGCCATGAAATGGGCAGACATAATTTTCACCCAAAATCTTTCTAATTTTGGTGGAAACTATACAGCTAGGATCGTCGGCAAGGGGAAGGAGTTTGGGAAGTTTGTTCACTATGACACAGACGATCTGCTCACAGATATTTACAAAGGGCATCGTTTATATACAGTATATCAGGAGAAGGGCTTAGGTGATATAACCAAGTTTATTTATGCTAATTCTGATTTAGTTACCGTAACTCAGAAAAAGTTTGCTGAGAGAATTGCCCCATTCTGCCAACATAGTTTAGCTGTAGTTAAAAATACAGTAGATTATAATCTCCCGTGCTGGAATATGGAGAAGATGCCCAGACCTAGAAAGAAGTTCTGTAGATTTGGGTGGGCAGGAGGAATTCATCATGAACAGGACTTAAAATATTTTTCTGGAGTACCTCACTTTGTTAACCAACGACTGGGGAGAGAGAACTGTGTTTGGGATTTTTATGGGCACCCACCTCCCCAAACTCCCAAGGATGATTGGCAATGGGATGTTTGGAAACGGTATAAAGAAATTATTCTAAGGGGTTTTAAGGGTGGGAAGAACTGGAATATTCATTATGCTCTTACTCCTGATCGGTATGGACAGTTTTTTACCAACATGGATGTTGCTCTAGCTCCTCTTGAGATGAATGATTTTAATGATTCAAAATCTGAAATTAAGATTGCTGAGTGTGGTCGATATAAGGTTCCCCTAGTAGCGTCTAATGTTGGATGTTATGATGAGTGGATTATCGACGGAGAAACTGGATTTTTGATTGATCCTAATAAGGGAATTTCAGAGTGGGTAAAAGTACTTACCAAGGTAGGGAAGGACCCAGGGTTGGTAAAGAGGATGGGTGAAAATCTACATGAGATTACAGAGAGAGAATTTGATATGAATAAGACGGTAGGGTTCCGCTTGGATCTTTATAAGGAGGCTATGAGTGTCTCAGTCCAAAGTTAAAATTCTAAGTGGGTGGTCTTTGCCAGGGGGGAGTACTACGCACCACATCTCCCTAACAAATTTGCTAAATGATAATGGGGTTGATTGTACTTTCTATGGACCTCATGAATGGCATTTAGATAAATGCGAGGGGGACCTACATCCTAATTTTATATTAGATGAGAATGATATTCTTATTAGCCATTTTATCAATATTGACAAAAGTGCTAAGTGTAGGAAACATATTTTGAGTTGTCATGAGACTAAACTTTTCCCTTTAAGTACTTTACCTTTGGCAGGGTATGATGTAATTCAATTCGTTAGTGATTCTCAAAAGGAGTGGCATGGGGTGGAACATCCTTTTGTGATTATACCTCCTTTGGTAGAGAAGATTACCTGGGAATCTCCACAAAATAAAGTAGCAGGTATTATCGGGAGTATAGACCATAACAAGCAGGTTCATAAATCCCTGGAACGGGCTTTAGATTCAGGATACAAAAAAGTGTTGATTTTTGGGGATATTACCGATTTGCCATATTTTGATGAATTTGTCTCTCCATTTGTCGATAACGGTCAGGCTGTGTTGATGGGCCAAGAAGGGGATAGAAATAAAATGTATGGGCAAATATCCGAGATTTTCCACTCTTCTTTGAGTGAAACCTACGGTCTGGTGGAGGCTGAGTGTAGGCTGGCTACTATTCCTTTCAACGGTAACAGTAATGGGCAAGATATTTTGAGTGAAGAGGAGATTTTAAAAAAATGGAAAAAAGTACTAAGTTATCAATAGTAACAGCTTACTATAATCGAAAGAATTTATTCTTAAAAACTTTAGATTCAATTGAAAAATCTAGACATAGATTCGAAATTGAATTAATAGTAGTAGATGATGCTAGTGATGAAGAACATAGATTAGAGAATATTATTGACAACTACTCCTTCCCTATAAAATTAATCAGGCAAGAGAAAAAGGACAAGTGGTATTGTAACCCATGCATACCATACAATATGGGATTTAGGGAAGTTTCTTCTGATTTAGTATTAATACAGAATCCAGAGTGCTACCATGTGGGAGATGTAATCGACTATGCCCTCCAGAATACTGAGGATGATAATTATGTAGTTTTTGCCGCTTACGCATTAGATGAAGCTCAAACAGATGAGTTGGCGGCTGGAATCCCGCCCAACTATAGTAATGATATTTCTAATGAAGGAAATGTGAAGGGTTGGTATAATCATTCTGTTTTAAATCCGCGCCCCCTTCATTTCACCTCCTGTATAACTAAAAAGAATTTAGACGAGTTAGGAGGCTTTGATGCGGCATATGCGGAAGGGATAGGATTTGATGATGACGAATTCTTGTATAGAATTAAAGATAAAGGACTTCGTGTAGACATAAGTGATACACCCTTCGTTTTTCACCAATGTCATTATAAAGAAGACTCTTTTGAAAAGCAAGCACAACAAGATCAAGGAAAGTTGTATAAAAATCATACACTTTATTTTGAACACACTCTAAGAAATTACAAACCAAAAATTGTTGGATTTTCTCAATTACATAATGAACTTAAGTTGGGTAACTTAGAAAACTGGTTTAAGTGTATGGAAGTTTGTGATGAGATATATATATTTGATCAGAACTCTACAGACGGTAGTAAGGAATTTTATAAAAAGTTTGATAATGTTCATGTTATAGAATCTCCTACTAATAGATTCGATGAAGAATTAGTTTGTAAAGCAGAGCTTTTAGAAAAATTATTGAAGGAGCAGCCTGATACCGATTGGATTTTCTGGCTAGATGGAGATACGCTCTTAGACCAACGCCTATTAAGTGATGAAGGTAAAGATTTAAGATCTGTTTTAGTTCAAACAGAGTACCATAACATAGATGGCATATTTTTAGGGCATTACAATCTTTGGCGTAGTGATGTTTGGCATAGAGTGGATGATCAGTATGATCACTTTATGCAAGCAGGTAGAATGGCTTTTTGGAAAAATAATGGGAATCTAAGTTTTTCTAGAGAAAGTGGACTTCACAAATCTCAGCATCCGATAGGCGTAGAAAAGGGCTGTAGGATTAATTATAATTTGATTCACAGAGGTTTTGCTACGGATGATCAAATATTGAACAAGTATGATTCTTATAAAGGTCGAGGACAATCTGGATGGGCATTGGATAGACTTTTGAATGAGTCCACACTACAAGTGGAAAGGGTTCCTCCCCCAGAGCTACCTAATTGGTTGGACTCTAAAGATGAACAAAACCCGAAAGAAAAGAAAAAAATTGTGGAGATTTATAATGAGTAAAAAAAGAGCTTTAATTACAGGAATAAACGGAATGGATGGAAGCCACTTAGCAGACTTCCTCTTAACTAAAGACTATGAAGTATTTGGGTTGGAAAGAAGAAATTCTTCTAAAAACAGAGTTAATACTAAGCATCTAGAAAATAAAATTACTTTTGTCGTAGGAGATTTAACAGATCAAAATTCTTTACTTAGAGCCCTACAAGTCTCTGAACCAGACGAAGTGTACAACCTAGGCGCACAGTCTTTTGTGGGAGAGAGTTGGAATACTCCCGAACAAACTAGTCAAGTGACAGGATTAGGGGTGTTAAGGATGTTGGAGGCAATAAGGATGCACGGACAGAAGCCAAAGTTTTATCAAGCGGGATCATCTGAAATGTTTGGGAAAATGATTGAGAATCCAGCAAACGAAAATACTCCTTTTTATCCACGATCTCCTTATGGGGTAGCTAAAGTGTTTGGGCACTATATGACCAAAAATTACAGGGAATCCTACGGAATATTTGCATGTAACGGAATATTATTTAATCATGAATCTGAGCGTAGAGGAATTGAATTTGTAACTAGAAAAATATCTGATGGGGTGGCAAAGATTAAGTTAGGAGAAGAATCCTGTATTGCTTTAGGAAATTTAGAGTCTAGACGAGATTGGGGGTATTCCCCTGATTATGTGGAGGCTATGTGGTTAATGCTTCAGCAAGAAGAACCTGAAGACTTTGTTATTTCTACGGGAGTATCATATTCTATTTCTGATTTTTTAGATGCAGCTTTCTTTGAAATAGGGATAACAAACTGGTCCTCTTATGTGGTTCAGGATCCTCGCTATATGCGTCCTGCGGAAGTAGATTATTTAAGAGGAGACAGTACTAAGGCACAAGAGAAACTAGGGTGGAAACCTTTAGTGGAGTTTCAAGAATTGGTTCAGCGAATGGTCAGAAATGATTTAAGATTATGTTCATAAATGTAGTGACGGTACAGAGTGGGTGGATCCTTCAGAAGATTGCTCATAGACTTAAGGATGGAAATAAAGATACTGATATAAAAATTACTGTATCTCATGTTCCTAATCTAGAAGCAGATATAAATTACTACGCAGATCTCCAAAATTGTTATTTGGGGGGGAAAACTAAATGTGATGTAGCTTACTTTACTCATGCTCATGAAAACAGTAAAGCGTGGGCACAATCTCTAATGCTCCAAAGAGATGCTTATTCTAACTTAGATGGCATTGTTAGTATGAATGAGCGATATACTAAAATGCTTAGAGAATTAGGATTTCCTTCTGATCGTCTAGTTACAATTACCCCAGGAGAGACCAAGGAAGATTTCCCTCTGAAGAAAATTACTATAGGTGTAGTGTCAAGAGGAGGCTATGAAGGGTACGGGCAATTCTTTTTAGAAGATTTTTTTGAGGCTTATGATCTGAATAATTTTAAGTTCAAATTTTTGGGGTCGGGATGGGCCGCAGGGTTAGGGCCTATCGCTGAAGAGAGAGGAATATGTGTAGAGTTTTATTCAGACGAAGAAAAGTACCCAGAATTTTACAATGAGTTCTATAATAGTATTGATTATCTCCTTATTCCTGGATTATGGACCGCAGGACCTATGAGTATGCAAGAAGCCCTAAGTTGTGGAGTTCCTGTAATTGGAGCAGATGTGGGATTTGTAAATCATGAATATGCTGCTGACCATGTTTTTTCGGCTGGCGATAAAAGGGGGCTTTATTCTATTCTTAAAGCTCTAGAGTCTCCTATGATAGACCGAAGATCCCAAGTAGAAAATATGAGTTGGGAAAAGTATAGTAAAGATATTATCACTTTTTTAAAGAGGATACACAATGATAAGTTTAGTAAATGATACAATCAATAAGGGAGATGTTAGTAGGCTTATTGAATGGCTTCAAACTAATCCTAGATTAACGAAAGGACCCGTAACTCTAGAATATGAGAAAAAATGGGCTGAGTGGCTTGGAGTAAAGTATGCAGTCTTTGTTAATTCGGGATCCTCGGCCAATCTGTTGATGCTTCATGCTTTACTAGAGGATCATCGTGAGTTAAGGAATAATAAAATTGTTATTCCTAATTTATGCTGGGTAACAGATTTAACTCCTGCACTACAGTTGGATTACGAGCCTATTTTATGTGACTGTAATTTGGACAATCTTTCCCTTGATCTAGAGAAATTAGAAACTATTTTCAAGACAGAGAATCCTGCTGTAGTTCTGCTCGTTTCTTTACTGGGGCTGTCTCCAGACATGGATGCAATAGCCGCTCTTTGTCAAAAATATGGAGTTCTTTTACTAGAAGATTGCTGCGAGTCTATGGGGACTAGGTATAAGGATAAGATGTTAGGAACCTTTGGGAAAATGTCTACTTTCTCTACTTATTTTGGGCACCATATCTCTACCATTGAAGGTGGAATGGTGTGTACGGATGATGAGGATTTGTATGATATTTTGGTGAGTACTCGTAGTCATGGGTGGAGCAGGGACTGGAGCCTAGAAAAACAAAAGGAAGAGCAGCAGCGATATGGTATTTCTGATTTTAATAATTTATATACTTTCTACCATGTAGGGATGAATGTTAGATCGACCGATCTTCAAGCATTTATTGGACTTGGGCAGCTTGATAAAATAGAGGAGATTTTTGAAAATAGAAATGATAACTTTAAGCTATATCAAAAAAAGCTTCTAAAGAATAGGTGGATGGTGAAAGAAACTCCTGAGTCATTTACTTCTAATTTTGCTTACCCCATTATTCACCCCAAGCGAGATATAATAGTTAAAAAATTAATGGAGGCGCAAGTAGAGGTAAGACCTCTGGTATGTGGAGCTATGAATAAACAACCTTTTTATAAAAAGGATACAGAAACTTTAGAGGAGTTTAACAATTGTGATTTGGTGTACGAGCAGGGATTCTATTTACCAAATAACCCAAGCTTAACCGATAAAGAAATTTCTTACATCTGTGATATTATAAATGAGCAAATTAAATAAACCATTTACTTACTACACCATCATAGGACGAGAGCCCTCTCTTTTGGAGGGACACCTAGAAAATGTAACTAAGTACGCAGGGTTCGATTCTCTGGAGTGTGAGAAAAAATTGTTGGTCATAATTTATAGGAACCCGTCCATTCCTGCTTCTACGACTGATAGAATTTTTGAAGTGTGTGCTGAGTATAACGCTGAGTATGTGATATACGAGGAGCCTCATTCCAATTTTATTGAAAATTTATATGCGTGTTGGAATTTGGGGTATCAATGGGCGTTAGATGGGTATGTGTTTAGAGGAGGATCTGATCAGGTTTTCTCTAAAGATTCCTTTGTAAAATTATATGAAAGTGCTTGCGATAACGATGACGAAAAAATTATTTTACAAGCTAATACAATAGAAAATGCGGAAAGAAATTTAAGCAGTAGACATATGCTTCTCCCACTAGGTAATACTTTTCAGGAGTTTTCTTATGAACAATTTGAAAAAGCCTGTGAGGAAATAAACTCTGGTGTTACAACTCCTTTAGTTTCTATAACACAGGCACTTGATCTATGGGGAAAGCCAACTCCTCTGGGGTCTTCTTTAGGCCACATAAATAGAGTAGATGGGTGTTCTTGGCTAATGAAGAAAAATGATTGGGAAAATTTTGGGCCTCTTCCTGTGATTGAGGGAGGCATCACGGGGGATGTTATTATTCATGATAGATTGCAACGAGCGGGATTTGAATCTTTTATCGTACCAGGATGTATAACCTACCATTTTGTAAGAGGAGAGTCTTTGGATGTTCAGGGATAAGTGTACGATAGTTCTCCCAGTATTAAAGGTTGATGAGTTTGCGGTGGAGTGTATAGACCATCTTTTATCTGCTTGCGATTTAGATGTACTGGTGATTTGTGAAGAGGAGCCACCTATCCCACTAAACAAGAATAAGCGTCTTACTTTCTTTCTTAATGAAGTAGAGGAGAAACAAAGTTTAGTTAAACTGTGGAACACTTGTATAAAGAAGTGTCCTAGTGAGTATGTCATTATTCCCTCTTGGAGATGTAGACCTACTGAGGATGATTTTGCATTAATAGAGGAGAAAATTAACGAGGGGTATGGTATGGTAGATTTAGCTGCCTTACACTTTTTCTGTATAGGAAAACACTTAACAACAGTTTTAGGTTTTTTTGATGAAGGCTTTAAGTACGGCCAGTACGAAGATACAGATTGGTACAATAGATTTTACATGAATGATATAGCTATGTATTGTTCAAATAGCATGGAGCAAGTCCCCCGTGTAAGTACTTGGTTATATAAAGCCTCAGAGAATGAGAAGTATTATCACAGCAAGTGGACTGAGGATGATCTAGGAAAAACTTTAACGCAACACAACGAGGAAGAGAATATTAGTGATAGGTCACTTTATAGTGAGGTGCCTGAGAGAGAGTATTTAAAATTTGAAAAGAGCATGCTGGTTAATAGAAATTTAAAAAATTACTATACTATCTTTTCTACGAAAAAACAAACTTATTAACATGAAAATTGATGTATCAAATGGTGAGCTACTGGACAAAATTTCAATTCTTGAAATTAAACACCAAAAATTAGAAGACCTAGAAAAACTGAAGAATGTGCAGGAAGAACTTGATTTATTAATTCCCTGTTTAAAAGTTCTTGACCTCTATCTTGATAGTGAGGAGTATACTTCATTAACAGAAGTAAATTCGGAATTGTGGGAGTTGGAGGATGAGATTAGGCTCAAGGAACAGCGGAAAAATTTTGACTGGGATTTCATTACCTGTGCTAGACAGATTTATATGCTTAATGACAAAAGAGCTATGATAAAAAGGAAGATAAATTTGGTAACAAATTCTCATGTAGTAGAAGAGAAATCTCATAAGGAAATTGAATGAATATTGGAATTATAGGAATAGGAATTGTAGGGTCAGCAATTAAATATGGTTTTGAAAAGTTGGGGCATACCGTGGTTTGTCATGACATAAAATTTACGACTGCTATTGAAGATGTAGTCGATACGGAGATCTGTTATATTTGTGTGCCCACCCCTTCAGACTCAGAGGGAGCTTGTGATGTAACCATTGTAGAAGAAGTTATAGAAGATCTTCAGGCTCTATGTTATAAAGGCGTAGCTGCTATTAAATCCACGGTAGTTCCAGGCACTACTGCTCGTCTTCAAAAAGAGTATCCAGAGTTAAAGATTTGCTTTGTTCCTGAGTTTTTACGGGAGAGATGCGCTGAAGTAGACTTTACAGAAAAGCATGACCTTTGTATTATTGGAACAGATTCAGAGATTGCGTATGAGCAAGTGAGACTTTCGCATGGAAAATATCCAAAGATTATCAAACAACTTTCTCCTACAGAAGCAGAGTTAGCTAAGTACTTTAATAATATTTTTAATGCTACCTTGATTACATTTGCCAATAGTTTCTTTGAAGTTTGTACCTCTTTGGGGGCTAACTATACTTCTATAAAAGATGCCCTAACAAACATTGATCATATTCCAGATAAGTATCTGGACTGTAACCCTTCTTTTAGAGGTTTTGGTGGGATGTGTTTGCCCAAGGATACAAGAGCCATGAATCACTTTTGTAGAAGCCAAGGACTGCTTGTAAGCTTCTTTGATTTATTAATAAAAGAAAATTTTAAGTATAAAACTACAGTATATAAAGGAATGCGAAAAGAATGAAAGAAGCGTACACTGTAGCTTGGTCTTTTAGGAACAGAAAAGAAATTCTTTTTGAGTCTCTTCGTACCGCACATAAAACTTGCCCCTTAGAGGTTGATTTTCAATTAGTGGACGCAGCCTCTGAAGAGGACACTATCCGTAGTCTTCGGGAGTTTTGTAACACACTAGAAGGCAGAAGAATTAGGATATGCGAAGCTTCTTACAGGAGTTCTTTAGCAGAAGCTTGGAACCTTTGCATGATGTTAACGGAGAACAGATGGGTCATATTTGCTAGTTCAGATGTTATATTCAAAAAGGGTGGTTGGTATGAGGCACTAAAGGAAGTCTCCCTAACACACCCTTATGTTTTAATGAATAATCACGCAGTATTTTGTTTTGATAAAAAAGCTATTCCTACTATGGGATGGTTTGATGAGAAGTTTGAGGCTGGCCCACACTTTGATCCTGATTTTATGATTAGAGCTTCGGAGCATGGTATATCTTTAGTTAACATTGGTAATGCGGGGTACTTTATTCATGGGGATGAGGCTGATTTAGAAGTAAATAAAGATCGTTATGCAGGAGAAGTAAAAAATAGATTACCTATGAATAATTTTTACAATGAAGATTATTTTAAAGAGAAGTGGGAATCTGTGTGGCCTGGGTGGAGAGAGGCTATTTCACAAGGACAGCTTGATCTTCCTCATCCTCCTACTAGCATTTCTCAAGCTAAGAGATTAGTTGCAGAGAGAGATCCTCATCCAGTATATACTGAGAAATACAATGAATATTTTTCTTCTGGGACATAATGGATATCTAGGTTCTTATCTTGTAAAACATTTAGAAGTTGATACTGTTTTGCAAAACAAGAAATACGATTATTTTATTAATTGTGCTTCCAAAACCTCTTTAGAATTTTGTGAAGAGAACCCTACAATTTCTAAATCTTCTAACTTGGATGTACTTTGTGAAACTCATAAACTAATTCCTGAAGCTAAAATTATAACCTTTTCCTCCTACTATGTTTATAATGATAAGGGGTTCTGTTCGGAGGAAGCTACGACGACAGATCGCTATCAGTATACCAAGCATAAGCTTTTAGGAGAGTCTTATGCGACTGGACACGGGGGGGTAGTGTTTAGATTAGGGAAGCTCTTCGGTAATCCTTATTCTTCACAAAATAGGCTTACAGAAGCCCTTCTTGAGTCCTCTAGTATTACTCTGGATAAAGTGAGTTTTAACCCTACTTCGGTTAGGCAAGTATTAGCTGTGGTTGAACACGAATTGAGAGAGGGCTGTTTGAGGGGTATTTATAATTTAAGTAACAAGGGACATAGCACCCACGCTGAGTATGGTACTTTCGTTAATGAGTATAGAAAGATTCCAATGGCTATCTCTATAATAGGTAGGCACCCCCGTCAATTTCATAACTATGGAAAGTTTTTGATGGACACCTCTAAGTTAGAGAAAGATATAAAACTTCGTCCTTGGGAGGAAGATCTACAGGAGTATATTAAATGTATAGTATAGGAGATATAATAGATAAACTTGTTATTGAGAACATGAAGATTTTTTCAATAAGGGAAAAATTGCACAATGAAGATTTGTCCAATGAAGAGTATGTTCAGTTAAACAATAAGATGATGATTCTCAACGAGAATCGAGGAACTCTTGCATCGTTACTTGATGAAAAGGTAGAGAATGTGGTTGCCCACAAAGAACCTAATCGAATTTTAAAGACTATTAAAACCTATGGAAAACACAAGTAAGTTTAGTTCTTTAGTGGAGGAATTGGCTAAAGTTTGGTGGGACTGGATGAAGGACGATACGCTCTGTCGAGATTCTCAAGTTTCATACGAGGTACGCGCAGAAGCAGCCCATCGGTGTGAGGACTTGATTAATAGGGAGCATTTTCTTACAGAAAAAATGGATGGTTTTTTTGATGAATAAAAATGATATTGAGATGCAAATCAAAATTCTTTTTGATCGGTGGGTTGATGAAACAAATTCTGAGATAGCCCAACAAGAAAAAGTAAGATATGCAGGGCCAGTCCTCGGGAGGGAAGAGTATAGAAATATGCTTGATGCAATTTTTAGTAATTGGTGGTCGGGGGGATCTTTTACTTTTGATGCTGAAAAGGAGTTAGCCCTAATGTCAGATCGTAATCATGGACTGCTTACCAATTCAGGAAGCTCTGCTAATCTTCTTTTGATGGAAGCAGCTAAAGAATTATATTTCAACGATGGAGATAAGATTCTTACTTTGTCTTGCGGATTCCCTACGACTGTTAATCCCATTATGTCTGCGGGTTTGGTCCCCGTATTCGTGGACATAGATATGGATACTCTAAATCTTTCTCCTGCTCTTTTAGATGACGCATTATCTAAAGATAAGGGTATCAAGGGGGTTTTCGTAGCACATACATTAGGGTTCAAGAGTGATATTAAAACTTTGTTGGATGTTGTTCGGAAGCACAATGTTCATCTCTTTTTCGATTGCTGCGATGCATATGGCACTAAGTACGAAGGGGTTCCTATCCAGTCCTACGGGAAGGCAGCATCTTTTAGTTTTTATGTAGCTCACCACATCACTATGGGAGAGGGTGGAGGGGTTGTAACAAATGATCCCGACCTTAATGCGACAATGCGGGGGTTTAGAAACTGGGGTCGATACTGTGCTTCCCCAAACTGCTGCATTAGATCAAAAGATCCCTCCTTATTCTGTCCCACTACCAAACTAACTAACAACTGTGATCTTCCTTCCGACTATATTGTTAATTACCAATATGAATGGTTAGGCTATAACCTTAAGCCATTAGAAATTCAAAGTGCAATCTTACAGGCGCAAATTCCTAAGTTGGAGAAGTTCAATGAAATTAGACGAAATAACTATGATCAATTTCTTACTTACTTTAAATCAAAGGATTTAGGTATTAAGACTTGGGAAATAGACGAGGAAACCTCCCCTTTCGCATTCCCCCTTTTATTAGAGAATACGAAGTTTAATAGGAAGCATTTAACTGACCACCTCCAGCGAGATAAAATTGAAACCCGTGTTCTTTTTGGTGGAAATTTAATGCTGCACCCTGCCTATAATAAAAAAGCCCATTTGTGGGAGAGTTTTGGTAAGCATGATAATGCTAATAATATTGCTGAAAATTTTATGATGCTTGGAGTATCACAAGTTAACGACATGGAAAAAATAAACAAGGTAATTGAGTCCCTGGACTCTTTTTTTAAGAAATGGTAAAAGTATTAGTAACAGGGAGCCACGGATTTATAGGATCGTACATTTGTCAAGACCTACTAGATAACGATTATGAGGTTTTTGGTATTGATAACTTCTCCAAGTATGGAAAGGTAAAGAAGCCTTTTGAATCTCATCCCAATTTTACCTTTATGGAAACTGACGCGAAATACTTAGATAACCTTCCTAAGTATTTCGCTGATGTAGATTACATTATTGCAGGGGCAGCTATGATAGGAGGCATTAGCTATTTTCATAAGTATGCTTACGATCTTTTAGCGACTAATGAACGCATCATGGCATCTACTTTTGATTTAGCTCTAGAGCTTTGGAATAATAAGAAAAAATATGGTTCTAACTTAAAACGAATTATTGCTCTATCTAGCAGTATGGTATTTGAATCCACCTCTCGTTATCCTACCCCCGAATCCGAAGTAAAGCGATGCCCTCCCCCGCTCAGTACCTATGGATTTCAGAAATTGGCTGTAGAGTATTTTTGTAAGGGAGCGCAAGAACAATATGGGCTACCTTACACCATAATCCGTCCATTCAACTGCATCGGAGTGGGTGAAGATGAAGCGTTAGGTGCTGAAGAAGTAGATCAAGGTAATATTAAAATGTTGATGAGTCATGTTTTGCCTGATCTAATTTACAAAGCTCTTCACCTGTCCCCTGATGATTCTTTACCAATTTTAGGATCAGGGGATCAGGTAAGACACTATACAAACGGAAAGGATATTGCTAGAGGTATTCGTTGTGCGATGGACTCACAGGCAGCGGAGAACAACGATTTTAATATCTCCTCTCCTCGCTCTACTACGGTCATGCAATTGGCAGAGATTGTATGGGAGAAAATACATGGGACTCCCTTGAGAGTTGATCATAAAGAACCTTTTACTTATGATGTTCAAGTAAGAAGCCCTAATGTAAATAAAGCAAAAGAAGTTTTAGGTTTTGAAACTGTTATTGATTTAGAGGAGAGTATTGATGAAGTAATTACCTGGATGAGGCAACAACATGGATTTTAGTGAGAATATAGAAAATTATATTGAATTAGCAGTAGAATCGTATAATGGGACCTATAATAGTTCGGAGCCTCTCCAGGATCTTATAAGTATGGGAGAATTGGTAGATAGATTATCCATTGTCAACTTCAAGTTATATACTTTGAAAGATAAGGTGATGGAAAGCACCGACGAGTCTTTTAGGGCATGGGCTTCTGTAGAGGATGTTAAACTCGTTATGGAACGCTCTAGGCTAAAAAAAGCAATTGATGGTAAGCTAGTTTATCTTATAAATAAAATTCTTTCTGGTGATGAAACTGGAGGGGTTAACTCAGAGGTGAAAAGGTACGGAAATGAAAACAGATCCTAATGTTTATAGCCCATATAAGGGCGCACATCATATGGACAAGATCCAGCAGTTCAAGAAGGGAGAGCAGCCTATCCCCCTTCAGGTTCAACTAATTATTGCTGATCTGTGTAACCATAACTGCTCTTTCTGTGCGTACAGAATGGAAGGATACACATCCAATAAGAACTTTGGAGAATGGGATGCTGTTAAGCAGATGATTAATAATAATCCCAACCGCATGATTCCCTACGAGAAATGTATTGAGATTCTAGATGATTGTGCAGAGATGGGAGTTAAAGCATTACAGTTCACGGGCGGGGGAGAGCCTACCGTTCACCCTAAGCACAAGGAACTCTTCCAACATACTCTTGATAAGGGCATGGACTTGGCTCTTGTTACGAATGGAACTGTGATGCGTGAAGGGGTTCCAGAGATTCTAGCACAAGGTAAGTGGGTTAGGTTTTCTGTTGATGCAGGAAATGCTGAAAGCTACTCTAAAATTAGAGAAGTACCCACTACTTATTTTGAAAAGACTCTTAGCAATATTAAAAAAGTAGTTGCTGCAAGAGCTAAGACTCCTGACTCAGATCTAGTTATTGGAGTAGGCTTTGTTGTTGTTAAGGAGAACTGGACCGAGATTTACGATGCTGTTGAGAAGTACAGTAAGCTTGGTGTAGATAATGTTCGTATAAGCGCAGTGTTCACCTCCGAAGACTTTGATTATTTTGCAGGGTTCTATGAGGAAGCAAAGGCTTTAGCTCAGAAGGCAAAGGATGATTTTGAGACTGACGAGTTTAAAGTATTCAATTTGTTTGGAGACCGTCTTGATGATTTGGTTCTGCAACGCCCCGACTATGAGTTCTGTTCTTATATGCATTTAAATACCTACATAGGTGGAGATCTTAAAGTGTATACTTGTTGCAATAATGCTTACAACGATCATGGAGATATGGGATCTCTAAAGGATCAACGCTTTATTGATTTTTGGGCTTCTGAATCTAAGAAGGAAAAGTACGCAAAGTTTAAAGCTCCTTCTTGTGAGCGGTGTATGTTCAACAACAAAAACAAATTTCTCAATTACATGGTTGAAGATACTCCTGTTCATGTCAATTATATTTAAGAAAGGACTATAATATACCATGAGTGAACTATACCATTTTGATCTGTACCAGGATAAAGCAGATGAGACAGCAATCTATCCGAATAAGGGAGATAATCTTTACTACCCTGCACTTGGACTGGCTGGAGAGGCTGGAGAGGTGTGCGAAAAAGTCAAAAAGATTATGCGAGATAAAGGTGGGGTTTTGTCAGAGGCAGACGCTCTTGAGATTAGTAAAGAGCTTGGAGATGTTCTCTGGTATTTGTCTGCTATAGCCTGTGAAATTAATGTGGCTCTTTCTACTGTTGCTGAAGATAATATAGATAAGCTGCAAAGTAGAAAAGAAAGAGGCAGGTTACAGGGATCAGGAGATAATAGGTAATGCCACTTTACGATTATCAATGTTCTGCGTGTGAGACTGTATTTGAAACCCTACAAGGTATTCAAGAAAATATAGATGATCCTCCACTTCATTGCCCTAAGTGTGATCCTTTTG
>TARA_R110000824_G_scaffold137684_7_pt1 | contig 15541 bp, 5 predicted proteins | sample TARA_R110000824 | Tara Oceans TARA_R110000824 (sample SAMEA4397747) | marine metagenome | biome: Polar Biome; feature: [MES] marine water layer (ENVO:01000295) within the mesopelagic zone...; material: water (ENVO:00002006), including particulate matter (ENVO:01000060) such as......
AAAGCGGTAGGTCCAGTATAAGTACCAGTACCTGCAGCAACTGGTAAACAGTCACATTCATCTGGTATTATGCCTGGCATTGGAGATACTGTGACTATTACACAGTTATATTCTGGATAAATTATTTCACAGCAATTCTGAGCGTTCCAACATTCTGTTTGAGAACTAAACCCGGTCATGTCGTTTAATACAAATATACAATCACAAGGATTAATGTTGTCGTAACATTTCCATGACCCACAACAAGGTACATTATTTAATGCTAGTAGACAATTAGCATGAACACTATACGTTCCTGTTGGTCCATTAATTTGTTGACATGTACATAGGTCTTGGGTACACACACAAGCAGTGAAATGTATGGTTACACATTTATCCCACGAATTAGGCATAGACCCAATATTAAGCCAGATTGCCTCACATATCTCCTCATAGGTATTACTTAAACTAACAACATTTCCGTTAATATCTTGTGTATTTACAGATGCTAGTGATTGAATCATATTCTGCCAAGAATTATAGGTTGTTGGAATACTGTTTTGCATAGCCATGTCACTATCTATCTCTACCATAGTAGGGGCTATTAGTGGTAGTCCGTTTTCTAAACATGGATTAGGTGGCCAGAAGGCGAATCCCCCGTATGGAAACTTTATTGTGTTTAAAATAGTAGTTTGTAAATAAGGAATTCCGTTAGGGTCGGATACCATATTTTTTATATCAATATCATTTACTAATGTAATTGCTGGGGTAACCAGGGTTAGACCAGCACAACTATTGTGTTGTGTTCCTGGAATACAATTCCAAGTTATTACATTCATACCAACACAAGCTGGGTCACATGGCATCCACACCATACTTCCACTTCCACCACCTGGCCATGTTGGTGTGTTATTATTGTAGTCGTTAATGTATGCTTGATAGTAGAATGGTGGTGGAACAAACCAATCTAGTGGGATTGGTGGTGGACCTACAATAGGAGTATCCCAGATACAAACATAACAACATTCATCATTGTCAAAAATTTCCGTTACAATATCACCTATGCTATATGGTTGACCTGAAACCCATGGTAATGCTCCCGTAGTCATAGGTGTTACATTAGTAGACCCTAGTACCCAAGCACTAGTACTTGTATCCCATTCTTGGTAGGTTATGTATCCTAATACGAAACACTCATAACATGCACAACATGTACCAGCATCCTCTAGTAGTGTTAAGGTACTGACATAACTATTACAGTTTGCCATAGTAAGAAATGGATAAGGTGCTCCACAACCAGGTGTAGGAGCATTTACAAAAGTACATAGACATTGCCCTCCTGCTGGTATACAATCACCACATACAAAATTACATTCACCACCACAGTTGGGGTCAATCCCGTAAAATTGTACACACCCAACCCCATCACTTGTTGCTGGATTTACACCAGAAACATAAGCTCCTAGATACGATAAACAACCATCAATTGCATGACAACAATATTCTGTTTGTGGAGTTTGACACGGGTATGGAGTTGTAGTTTGTTGACATAGATAAGGAGATAGTTGACTTGGTCCGAAATTACAAATATTACCAGTACTTCCACTACAGTATTGAGACCCCCAAAAACATGAGAACATTGTTGGGTCACCACATAAATCACAAAAACCTGTACCTGGGGGTGCACAATCACAACAGAATCTGCACATTTGTTCACACGCCCCTTGAGTTGGGAATCCTTGTCCTGTAGGGTTATTACCAAGAACTACAGCATTATGATAATTATTTGTTGGGTCGGCAGGTCCACCTCCTCCTTGTCCTATTGCCATAGTTTGGTATGGTGCTATTTGACCTGCAAAGAATGAGCTTGGTTGACACGGTTGTGCACCTATGGTGTTGTATGCACCAGCATCTGCACCTGCCCAATCACACCACCATTCATCTGGTGATGGGGCACAATTACAGTTAGTATTTGCAGCTTCACAATTTACAGCTGAGGTATATGTAGGAACAGCTAACGACAGTGGTACGAATTGGCACACTCCTGCACCATTTACATTACATTCCCATGTACACCATTCTTGACAACCCGTTAAAGAGTTAAAAGGACCAGGAGGGCCACTTGTTACTGGATAACATCCTATACCTCCTAAACATGGATTACCCCCTACTGTTGGACAGTTGCATGAATTGTCACAATCCCATGTTGTTGCTGTCACTCCTGAAGTATCACAACAATCAAATAATCCTGTTGCAAGTTGAGTTTGGCAGGTATTCAAAGAATCGTAAGGCCAAAAGAAGGAACCGGTAAATTGAAAAACAATTCCTGGTGCTACAGGTGGATAAGTGAATGGAAATGGAGAATATCCCATCCAATATATATTAAAGTTACCTGTACCTGGTGAATATATATCCCATAAATAATCTTGTAAAACTGTACAGTTTGATATTTCAAACGGTCCTCCTCCGGATAATGGGCCTGGGTCTGCACAATAACAATCTGCTCTACATTGGTCATTTCCCATACCAACTAAAGGTGTAGAACAAGTAGATGATGTATAACAATTATTTAGTGTCTGATATATAGAAGTATTTATTCCTGTTCCTGGACTATATGTACAAGCTGATAATACACACCCATAAGGAGTACATGAATAAGTTTGTCCACTAACTGAATCACAAGGACCACAAGGGTCACCCATAATTGGAGAAGGTACTGCTGGGTCATAAGCTGGTAATCTTTCACAACTTACCCAACAATTTGGTGTTCCATCTGCATAATTGCCATCATCGGGTGCACTAGAATTACAATCATAACCACTTTGACCGGGTAACAGTAAAGGACACGTACACACCCAACAACACTCAGGTGTATTACCATCACTATAACTTACAATATCATATTCATCATATACATTTACATTACTCCATGGTCCAGACCAATCAAGAACTACTGACCATCCTTGTGATGAAGCAAATGTATCACATGCACAATAGCATGTTTCTTCTACAGGTTCACAACATGTCATTCCGGTACTATTATATGGGGATGGGCATAGAGAAGATACACAGTCCACCATATCACAAAAAGGTAGATTAGGATGATTTAGTATACAATCTGCCATTCCAGTATTAGTTCCAAAACTATTGATGTAAGCTGGACTACAACAATTAGCTTGTGGTTGTGTAGTATCGTCAGGGACGCCTTGCCATTGATAATGACATGGGTAGGTCCCACCTCCACCACCCTGTAATGCTGGTGTATAACCAGATGTTAAAAAAATAGGGTCCTCCTCACACTTAGCATGACAACATTCAGTAGCCATGCAACACGCTGACCAACTAGTATACCCAGTAGGGTTACCAGCAGCGTCAGTAGGAGAGCCTGGACTCCACCATGCATTTTGTAAATCCATATAATACAAATTGGCATAATAATGGCAGTATCCTTTTGATTGTCCTGCGGTGGGACCAGTTGCGTCTACAAAACAATCATAGCCACCATCACATTGACAGTAGGCTTGACACGCCGCTGCACTAGCAAAGGTTGGTGGTACGCCTGTTGAACTTGGTGGCCAATAAGGGCATCCATATACCCCATTTGCGTCCTGGTATACTGTACATGTTGCATTTACACCATTTACTTCACCAAGACAATCACATACATAACATTCTGTATAACATGAACAATTCATTTCACACGCGAGTAGTCCTGCTGGTGTATAAGGACTACCACAACCAGCACTAAAACATGGGACACATGGGTCACAAGGTACATCACATAACCAACCACAAGGAGTTGAGCCAGCCCCTAACCATTGTGGATTTGCTAAGTAACAATCACCACTGGTTGTCCATCCTGTTCCCACAAAAGCTGGTTCACATCCCGTCTCACAATTATATTGCCATACTGTATAATCACAACATCCAGTATAATTCCACGAACCAAAAGCTCCACCACTATCACAATTTCCTTGTGTGTATGGTGGGAAAAATAATTCATAATTAGCTGCTATATAATCTACCATTGTAGGATAAGGTGTTGGGAGAAGTGGTAGTGACGCAATTACTGGTAATATTACACTACTGTAGTATCCTAAATTATTAGTAAGTAAATCATCATCACATGACAGATACATACAACATGAATTAGAAGAATACGTATTGGTAGTACAAGACCAAGCTGGGGGTTCACACCATCCTTTACAGTTGTTTGGGTCTTGGAATACTGGTCCTTGCGTTGGGTCTAATGCACTAGGGTCGTTATACATAGGGTGGGCTGATGATATTTTCTCACATTCTACACAGTGGTATGGAAATTCACAGTAGTATCTATCTTCACAACAGTCTCCAGCATAAAAATCATTCATACAATCATTAAATGAAGAATATCCTTGGGTTGTGCATGGTCCAGTACTAGTAATACCAGTACCTGGAATTAATTCACACGCAACCGTGCTTGAAGTTAAAGCTGATACTGGTGGACATATCCAACTTGAACAACCTATATAATCCCAATATGTGGAATTTGTAAGTCCTGTTGGTGGTGGTAAGACTCCACTAGATAATGCTCTATAACAATTACCATATTGTCCTAAGGTAAATGTTCCTGCAGTATAATTGTTACCATTAACATATACACCTGCAGGTCCTATTGGTAGTATTGTGGGATATGCGTTCCAACTATTTAATGGGTCATAACAAGGTATTGCGGTATAATCTGGACAACTTTCACATTCTGGAGAACATGCCTCCCAAATGTGTTCTGATGGTTGTCCATTAAACCACCACACTCCTTGGAATGTATTTGTAGGTTTTATTCCAGCCCAAGGTGAATTAGTAGCAGCACTTTGTGTTATATCTGTTACTGCCATATAACAACAACATTCAGCCCATGTAGAATCAAAAACTATATCTCCTTTTATATAATTTTCTGTAGGTGACCATTCACCCCAATTTGTATTTGTGCCCGGAATAAACGCTATAGGTTCTCCTAATAAAGTAATTCTATTTACATATTCATCTTTTGTTTCACAATAAGTACAATCTTCTATTTCACATTTAACACAATCAAATGCACCAAATGCAAAAGCATCTAACCCACAACTTACCGCTTCATATAAAGTAACACCATTACTAAAATCGTAAAAAGTTATTGGGGTATTAGTTCCAATACTAATTGTATAGGAAGTATATTGAGTATTTTCTGCTAAAATTGTACCCATAACTCCTTGTTCTATCTGATTGGTTAGTGGATTTAGGACATCTCCCATAAGTGGTACAGTAACACCTTGTTGGTATCCTGGTGGTAGATTACCTGTAGATAAACTTGTATAGCTTTGAAATGCCCCTAATAGACTTTGTGTGTTTCCTGTAACATCAAAACAGTTAGTGTTGCTTCCTCCCGCAAATATTGGAGACATACCACTATATTGTAGAATGTCAGTTCCTGAATCTAATGGTGAAAATGGGTATTCTCCAAAATACGTGTTGGTACCTGTTGGACCATTAGGTCCTATGACTGGTGATACACTAGAAGGTATTCCTCCTGTCGCTAATAAATCACTATACTTCATAAATGGAAGTGAAATTGCTTGCGATACTGCTGTTGGTCCCCATGGACTTTCATGGGTTATCGTAATTCTTCTAGTACCAATACCTGAATAATTATGTGCTATGGGATTAGTTAGTGTAGGGTACTGAAGTGTTTCAGTTGTTCCATCACCCCAATCTATAGTATATGGTGAATCCTGAAATGCTTTATAATAACCAAAATCTGTAGAATTTGTTACTTTTATGTCATAACCAGTACTGGTTGTTGCTGAAACTATAAAATTAGAAAAAATATCTTTTTGTCCAATATTACCATCCCAAATGTCATAATGACCTATATCATTAAAATCTTGGTCTAGAAGTATTGGAATTTGATTTAAATTAGTACCTAATGGACTTTGACAGAAACAAGGTGTTATACTTGGTGTTAGGTGAGCATTTGTTTGGGTATTTAAAGGTGCGGATAAACTAGAATTAGTCATAGGAAATACACTTATCATATCATTATAGCTTTCCCCGGTAAAGGTCTGGACTCCTGATTGAATTAAGTTAAGTCCAGTAAACAAAATATATGGATGTGCTTCAATATCTAAACAAAATGGGGTTGGTGTTGGATTACCTACATTACCTATTGGTGGTGGTGCGGCAAATATCGGCATGGTTGTGGTGTCATTTAAAATAACACATGGGTTGGCAAGTGAACACCCTGTTAACTCTTGTGGGAAATTATTCATATCTCCTTGAAGTGCGTTTTGAACTTGACTAAAGGTAGAGTTATACATTGTTGTCCCAGAACAGTTTGAGCTGGAATTTATAGGCCAAAAATCCGTACCTCCCGTACAAGGTACGGTCCAGTAGATACTTGGATTGGTTCTTTTTATTCTATATTTATATGATTCCATATGTTAAGGATTTACGTATTCATAAAATTTTATTGGCACTCCACTAGGTACATCTGGTGTTCCTGCTACCGCATTTGGTGGTGTTCCACCAGGAACACCGGTCCCCGCAGCATTCCCATTACCAAGTGCCATAATACTTTCATTAAATTGGGTTACCACATACCTATAATTAGGTATAGTTGTAGAAGCAACACCAGGACCAATGAAAAGTTTAACTTGGTAGTAAAACCATTGTGGGTAACTCAGTACATCACCATTGACTATTTGTGTTGGTGTAGGTTCTTCATTTATCATATTAGTTACCTTACCTGTTTTTCCATTATAGAATTTACAGGACATGTAAAAAGTATCCATTTCTAACAATTCTCTATCTTTTAACCATTGTATATAATAATTTTCACTGTAACCTTTTAAAGGACCTAAAAACACTCTTGGGACATATACTCCGTAGGTTGGTGATTGTAATGAATTTGCGGCGATTTGTGAAAAATATTCGATGGGGTCTTCTACTGGGTCCACTCCTACTTCTTCTTTTATACAATTGTTCAATGGCATCATACTAGTAAACATGATTTTTTGTTCCTTTCTCCATGGTGAATCATAAAAATCAAATTTAAAAAAACTTCTGGTGAATGCTTTTTTAGGTTTTGCTAAGTCTTTATTTAGAAACCCCAATACATTAAAATTGTCTTCATAGGTAGAAGTTGCAGAATCCCAAAACTTAAATTCGTAAGATATGGTATTACCACTTATAATGTTCTTATACGCATATCTGGTAGTTTCGTAATCCTGTATAACATTTATATTATCTTGTAATTCTACTTCTTCCCAAGTTCTAATTAATTCTTCTTGACCTATTTCATCAAAAGTGTGACCTATAGGTATAGTTATAGATTTATCACTTGTGGAAGCTTTTATATTTATTCTATTGACAGCCATCTGTGTATTGTGATAATATGCTTATGCTTGATGAGGTAAGCGGTATTAATGCTGGCCCAACAGCCTCTATTTTAAACTCCAAAGTATGAAATGGGTAGTGTGCATCATTTAAATAGGGGTAACTAACCCCATTAGTCCCATCTTCATAAAACTCTATAGGTAAAATTTCTCTCCACCTAAAACTTTCCTCTAATAAAGAATAAACAGCATACTGGGGAGATGTAAACAGACTATCATTATAACTTATATAATTAGAGAATTTTTTTAATATTATTCTATGGTGTGGTTGATATTTAAAAATGGATTCCACAAAATCATTTGTTGTGCCATTTACCTTATACATTGTGTTTCTATTAAATTTAAGAGAGTGTCCAATTTCAGAAATTATTCTTTCTTTTAATTCAAAAGGATTATATTCTGCAAATGCTCCTCTGAAAGTTGAGCCACTTACTGGTAGTGGGTCTACTCCGTTAGCCCCTTGTGTTAGATTAACTGGGTGTGCTGTATTGTCTACAAATGGGTCCACTATCCCATTTTTTTTAAAATTCCAACCCCAACCATACCCTGCAGGACTAAAAGTTCCTCCTGCGTCATAATCCCAAATTAAATTTCGGTTAGTGGTTAAAATAGTTAAATATATTTCTGTTAAAGGCCTATTTAAATTATCATAATAATTATCAATATTTATATTTTCATTAGAATTCCATAAATATGAATTATATTCTTGATAGAGTACTGTCTTTTTAGTGTAATTTGGTGTTCTTTTTGGTGGAAAGACTCTGCCTTTTTTGTTATATATTCCCCTTTCAAACCCAGTCCTGTCAAACGTATAATCGTTAGGGTTAGTTATTAGTTTATGGTTGTGTACATAATATTCTGACCTAGTTTCCGCTGAATTGGTCATATTTATTATTCTTTTGAATGTCCCTACAGGTCCATTAAGTGGTATAGATGTAGCATCTAATCCGTTAGTTTGGATGTTTATAATATATTTTTCAGAGTTTGCTAAAGAATTACCTAAGGAATCTACTCTGAATGTTGTTTGGGGTCCTGCAGGGGTTGGCCAAATAACTGATATGGGAACATCAAACATTAGGGTTGCAGATGCACCAAATACTGTTGGTGTTGATTGCAGTTCTACGTATTCACCAACAGCCACCCCATGAGGTACTGGTGATATTAATTGTAAAACTTCTTTACCTTGAATGGTTGTTAGTAGTGGTGTAAATGGTATTCCGTCTCCCACTGCAAATTGCATACCCGAAGATGTTGCGTAATCTATGTAATATTTCATTGTTTGGGTATTGTCCGTAGAATCAACATAAGAAATGTATTGCATCCAATTATCTTGGTATGCTAGTAATGGTTCCCAATTAGCTAAACTAATAGTTGGTCCAAATCTTTTTTCGGGCATGAATGAAAAGGTTTCTGCAGGTGTTAGACCTATACATTGTGATGGTGGTACTCCACCTACTTGTGGACATCCTATATACTCTGGTAGAAAATACATAGAATTCATAAAATTAATATCTGTAGTTTCTCCAGTTATTATATTATTAAATAATATATCTATTTTACCATATGGACGATAAATAGTACAATATTCTCGTTCGAAGTTGAATTGGTCTCTTAGGTCCAATACTAAGTTTCTGTCTCCCTGAGTTAACTCTTTCTTGGTTGACTCTAGTAATGGGTGCATTTGTATATCCACATCTGGTGAACTAGCATATCTTGCTGCCCCCCTTACTATTCTTGTATTTTTTTCGTTACTCATTATATTACTGTGTCAGCTAATTCTTCATCAATATATTTTCTCACAAAAGTGTTATAGGATGTTGCTCCTGGTCTTAACCCAAAGAAATAAAATAACGGTTGTGAGAATACCATTTCCTTGTTACTGTTTAAATCCATTAATGGGTAATTACCCGCTCCATATGTAAAAGGTGGATTACCCATATAGTGTTGGAAATTCCCGTCCCATACACATGGTGTTCCCGTACCACCTGTAGTACAGTTATTACCTACTGGATGTATACTAGTCCCTTCGGCTGTTTGAAGATTAAGAGCTGGTAAAACGGACATTAGTGGTCCTGGTATACCCATCGCGTATCTGTATTGGCCTGTTGTTCCTAACCAATCATTCCAAACATCTCCAAATCCTTGTGATGAACTAGCAGCACCCGCCCGTTGATGCCATGGATAGAAAGGTACATATTGTGAGGAAGCAGATAATGACATTGTTAGACAATCTATTAAATTTTGTCCATCCATAATAGTTTGTGTTTGACCTGTAAACAATAAAGGTTCCCACATAATATTATGTTCAAATTCACTATTTCCATTTAAGTTATTTACATTTATCGCATGTGGTATATAAGTTCCAGCAGTAAAATTAGGAGATGGGTATTCTAACCCACCTATTGCTCCTGTTACTTCGAGTTGTGTAGAAACCATATTAGGAAAATCACAGTCACACCCCACACCACCCATATTGGTTTCATAACCATATACACCTAACATACAGTTCTGCATTAATGCTTGTGCAACATCCCCACCTATTTCATATTCTGGTCTAGGGAAGAAAGTAGACATAGATGCGTATGGGAATTGCATTTTAATATTATATACATCAGAAACTAGATTAGTTATGTCTTGGAAGGTTGTACTTCCTATTTGGTCTGTTACGGAGCATTCCTCGGCAAAGTTAGGGTCTAAACATATTTGTTGTATACATTGATTTCTTGAGCCCATATCAACCATTGTAGTTGGGAAAAGAATGTGTCGGTCCATATCACCTTTTGCATGCATATCACTTGTAGCATTTCCACCCCCAATCATCCACCAAGGTTTATAAACCCCATCAGTATCACCAATAAAACTACCAGACCCTGTTGCCATACCTTCTACCCTAAACGGTGTAGACCTATAATAAAAAGTGTGTTCTGTTGGGTGTAGATATGTTAATTTTTTACAGTATCTAGAGTTGGTCGCATATGACTCTGTTATCTCATCATATTCTACTTTTGCCTTAAATTGCCATTGGTATAAGAATCCACTTACCCAGCTATTTTCCCAGAAATAATTCATAATTCCATTACATAATGCTACGGAAATTTTCTCTCTTCTTGTCCATTGTACCAAGACTGTCATATTAAAATTTTGTGGAATACATGCGGGACTAAAACATATTATTTTTACATAACAACCACCACCCGCTATACCATCATTAGAGGTTCCGTTAGTATATGGGTCATCTGGGTTTCCTGAATCAAACCCATAATTGTCTGGACAACACACTCTTACAGCGTCTGTTGGACCACAACAATCATGTTCCCATTTTCCACCAAAATCATCTTCTGTTGTTGCATTACCTGGTGGACATTGTGGTACACAAGGACCGGTGTATGGGTTGGTACTACCTGCAGATGCTCCCGCTGGCCACCCGGCTGGACAAGGCCACTTAGTAGCTAGATAGGCCAGAGAATCTGGAATATCCTCTCCAGCATCGTCATGTCCTGGGGGATATACATATAAAGGAGTATTAGTCCTACACATACATTTTTCACATTCTGGATATTTTGTTTGTCTTAGTTTAAATAAAATGAATCCCATTCTTAATCCAAAAAATTCACAATCTGCCCCACACCCAAATCCTGTTAAATTTAATTGTCCACAAATCTCTGGTGGTGCTGCACTAGAACCTAACCAAGCTTGCATATCGATTAAAGTCCACCCCCATAATGAAAATGTAAAACAATATATTGCACACCAGAATATACAAATTATCCATAGGACTACTAGTATAATACCTAAAATTATCCCTAAAAAGATTGCCAATAAACTAACTATAGTATTAATTAACATATAGAATAACCCGAGAAAATCTATAAGAAACATCCATAAAAAAACCATCATATTAGGACTTCTTACTGCACTATTAATTGGAAAAAACATTGCTGTTGTAGAACATTGTTGGTCCATCTCCGGTAATATATTTTTTATACCGATAAACTGTCTTCTACCCCCATGTTTTATATGGTCATGAAATTGTGAAAAAGTATAAACTCTATTAAAGGTCATATCAAAAAATACATCCTTAGCTGCAGGTATCATATTCCTTTGTGCCCATGGATGATAATCACTATATTCTATAGAAAAAGCATAAGAACTAGGTTCAATACCTGGCCAATCACCATCAGCATTGCCCTGAGTATGGTCGTAATATTCTCTTATGTTTGGAACCAAAAAACTTCCTATCCTTCTTAATCGTGCTCCTCCTGTTGCTTGTTCCGGTCTTACCCTAAACCTAACTCTAGTTCTAGTGGGTACCCCTTTCGATGGGTCATCAGATAATACCATTTCACCAAATTCATTTGTTACCATATAATCTAAATTCATAGGCATATGAACAAGAAATGCTCCAGTATCATCAATTACTCTACCACCATTTTCAAGATAATATCTTTCTAAAATAGGTACTTCCCCACCTAATGGTGGTTGTACGTTCCAACCCCCTGGGTCGTAGTTTGGGTAAGCGGTTGGGTCATTCTTAAAAAATGGAGTGTATCTAATACAGTCAATTATACCTGGTTTAGTTATTAAACTACATAACTCCCCCATAAATCTTTTAGGCCTACAATTTAGATTTACAGAATCTTTATCTGTATCTGTTGCTGTACTACCCATAAAAACAGATGTAGGTTCTAACTTAAATCCTGTTGTGGATAAATCAAAATCTACTCTTGTAATAGAAGCCCTACACATTTCTTCATCACCCCAAAAAGGTCTAACATCTATAGTTTTTTGTAAATTTATTATTTGTGGGAGGGAGTCAATTGTTACGTCGTCTTTGAATCTGGGTCCGTCAAAATCGGAATCTGCATACCCTTTTACTTTAAAGTCTTCTGGTAGTAAAGAGAAACACCCAATATCACTTACATCCACATCCATAACAATGTTTTGGTTACCTACTGGTACCCCATATATCATAAAATCCCCAGCATCGTTAGTTTTTACTGTAAATTTATAATATTTGTCATAGACATACTTAACATCTTGTTTATTTAATACGTCACCTAGGGTTGGGAATGTCCCTACACTTACATGACAATCGAATGTTTTTTCACTACTAAGTAGGTTATATCTTTTTCCTTCATCATCAACATCAAATGCTTGTTTATAGGGATATAAAAACTTTATGACTTCATTTCCTTCATCTTCCCTATCTAACGGAATGAATATAGAAACTTTTGCATTAGGAACACCGAAACCCCCATTAGTGATTACTCTTCCCACTACAACCCCAAAATCAGCACACATACGTGTATACACCTCTTGTTGTGTCAATGAAAGACTAAGAATTTCTAATAAATCAAAGTCCTGTTTTAATTCAAAAGTAATGTTTTTGTCTTTGGTCCCACCCCTTCTAATGTCAGTCCTTACTCTAAATGATTTAGCCATATTTTATATTATTAATTATACCCCATAAAATAATTTTATTATGTTTATGGTGTTTATAAAATAAATAGTCCACCATTAAAATTAAAAGTACTTAAGATAGTGGTATTGTAAAGATTATTAAAATACGGGTTTGGTTGGTTTTTTATATCTTACTGCTATATCTTTTTGGGGAAAACGGATTTGTAGTATCTCGTTAGGTTGAGCATATATAGTATCATCTATTAATCCAATTTGTTTAGTTGTAGAATTAATGTAGGGTTGTGTGGTTAGGGATTGGGAATATTGTCCACCTACTTTATTGAACACTTCTATCTTTGTTAAGTTTAGTACTCCGGGTTGGGACATGATAAACCCTCTTAGTGCACCCAAAGTTAAATCTTCTCCTAATTCCATTTTATCAACAGCAAAATACTCACTAATCTTGGTTATAACATTGGTGACTATCTCCCCTTCATTTGCGGATTTTTCTAAAATCAAATCTACAATTAGAGATAAGTCTATCACATTTGCTGCCCCAATAACTATATAATCATTTAACATCCTATAGTTAGACAAATAATTTGCTATATTATTTTTAAGAGTCTCACTTACCAGGGAAGTTAATTTACCATCAGGTGTATACGATAGTACATTTATATTAACTTTATTTTCTATTTCAGTAACACCTACTTTAGCGGGTGCCCCAAATGTTGCGGGCATAGTTCTTAATTTAGAAACATAATCATTAATACTAACACCTCTATTTTGTGCTGCAAAATTAAAAGATATGTAATTTCTTATTTCCTCAGGGGACATTTGATTGGCTCCACCTATAGCAGCTTTAGTATTAGTTACTGACAAGCTCTTCACTACTGTTTGGTTTATTTGTTCACTAGGTCCTGCTACAACAAAATCCAAATTCCCTACACTATTTATTGCACCTGCTCCTACATTAGATGCTTTACCACCCCCAACTCTATATTGTATAAATAAAGTAGTGTTACCTTTAACAGAATTACCTAATGATATATTATTTAAAAATTGGGCCATGTTTAGTTTAACTCCTTTAGAGGAAAAACCATCTAATAGGTCCTGAGATGTTTGGTTTCCACTACCAAATGTTAGGTGAAAAAATCCTTCCGGTGTAAATTCTGTAATAAATCTCTGAGGTACTGTTATGTATTTACCGACTTTAATTCCTGGGTTATCTGGAGGCATAGATGGGTCAATAACAAAAACTTCGTTTTGAGCTAAGGCTTCTACTTCATGCCATTTATCATTTCTTGGGGATAAAAATTCACTGTTCGATGGGATAGTTTGGTATCCGAGTCCGTCTTTTTGTATGACGTTAGTAACCCCTATCACATTCTTTTCTGGTAAGAAAAGTTTAAAGAATGGAGCACTGTCAGCATCATTAATTTCTTTTTTAAATACTTTGGTTATGCCATTAACTAAAACTTCTTTTTTAACAATGGTATAGTTTTGTAATATTCCGTTGGCATCATAGTTTGGTATTTTTGTTTGGTTGGGGATTCCTTCTGCGTTATATTGTGATGAAAAATCACAATCTTCTATTAATTCATATACTTGCCCCGCTCCTCTAAATTGTCCACCTGCTCTTATTTTACCCAAATATTTAAAATCTTCTTTATCCCCCATTACTGGAACTATTATCGATAGGTTTCCTAAGGTAACAGAAGGTCGGTTCCCTGGAATTTTTAAACCATATGTTTTTGCAATATTATATAAAGAACTTCTTTCTTGTGCATATTGTAAAACTGTTTCCTGGAAGGTTCGGTCTATTTGGAAGTTTAGGTTGTCTGCGACTGCCGCATTAAGGTCTAAAAATACCGAATATATAGAAGCGTCATTAGCGTTCTTAATTAAATCTGGGTAGTAACTACTAGTTAACCTTAAAAGTTCATTTCTAATCCCTAAAAAATCTCTTTCTGTGTATGCTATTTTTTTCTCAGCCATATTATAAATCTATTATAACAAAATCTTTAGTCTCAAATACACTATCACCTGCAGTATAATCAATTCTTACCCTCATAGAATAATTTCTTTGAGCTTCACCAACAAAACTCATATTTCCATCATCCATAGACAAATCAGTACTTTGTTCATTATTTTTTTCCTCAGCTTCTAAATCTTCTAGTGTTTTTACGTCTACACTATTAATTGTTAAACTAGGAATATACTTATCTACCGCCTCACGTATCTCTCTTTCAATAGATATTTTTGTAGTGGTATCCATTTGTTCGAACACGTAAACAGGTAAATTGGTACCGAAATCCGGTAAAAAATATCTTGTACCTTTACGTGTAAGAATTAAATGAATAAGGTTAGACCTTATCTCACTATCCGTATCCATATTTAAGCCCAGAAAAAATCCTTCAGAACTATCAGTAAATGGAAATGTTATACCGTATCTTTGTGTGGGCATTCTTTTTTATAATAAATACTTCATAGATTGCTTTATGTTTGGTTTTGGATTTAAGATTGTATTATCTTAGTTGTTGGTTATTTTTTATATGCTTAGGTTGGTATGGGCAGTGTCTACAATTATTGCCACAACACTCACCTCTTTTTATATGATAATGTTCTGTCATCACCATTAGACCTTTTTCCCAATAAAAATCTTTTTCTTCCTTGTTAGACTTTATAACTTCTTTAGTGTGCAATTCTGTTATCCAATCATCCTTTCTTACCATCATTATATCTTTTAG